>ERZ1023324.17-NODE-17-length-103400-cov-6.354792_pt1 | contig 103400 bp, 98 predicted proteins | sample MGYA00520886_ERZ1023324 | MGnify/ENA primary metagenome ERZ1023324 (study PRJEB32759, sample SAMN07749864) | skin metagenome | biome: transportation; feature: city; material: polyester macromolecule | host: Homo sapiens | place: Hong Kong:KT line | collected...
CCGGGGGTGACAGGCAATGACCTCCAATGACACCAAAATCGGAGTATTTTGGTCCTGAATTTGGTCCTAAAAGGCAGGTAGGTTGCTGCACTTCACGGGAGTAAATCGCGCCTCAATCATCAGGTCGACTTCTGTTTGGCAATCGCCTTTTCGCTAGCCTGCGAAACGCCTGCCTGAGCTCAGCATCTGACATTGCTAAGAGCGCCTTTGCCACTGCAGCAGCGTCAGGCGACTGCATCCTCTCGACCAAATGATCGAACTCATATCGGAGCTCTTGGTCGGAGCTAGGGTGCGAACTGCTATTGCCCGAAGCCGTAGCGGCATTTGTGCCAGTGCCGACTGTAGATGCTGATGTGGACGGTTCAGATTGCTTGTTCATTGTAGCTACGACCTGCATCTAGTTTGCAGACTAATTGAAAACTAGAATGATGACTCTGGTTGGTCCCAGAAATCCTTGACCGATCGGCACTAATTAATCCCTCAATGTTGATTGTCGGGGGCGTGAATCATGTGCCGAGAAGGGGCCTGCGTGGAGTGCTTCGCCGAGTCGGGCGCCGTGATTACAACACCTCCGCCTGCGTTCGATCTTGGCCAAGGTGACACCTTAGGTACTCAAGGCCGCACTTTCACACGTCAACGAACCCGTAGCCACAGTCTAGTGATCACTGACCTGAGTAAGTTTTGTGGTCACCGAGCCCTCGATTTGACCCTCTCTATCAGGCTCTCCGCTGCTCGTGTCGCAACTTTGGCATTATGGCCGTAAAGATCATCCGTAGGGTCTTCACTTGCCGTATCCCAACTCCCAAAGCTTGCACTCATAGCTTCGGGGTCGGCGGAAAACCAAATCGTCCCAGAGGCGCCCAGGAAACATTGGTGTACTTGAAAGCTTGCGCTGCAGTATATAAAGCGGCCCTGCGCTGAGCATTCGCAGCTGCCACGGATCGCCTGCGTCGACTTATTGAGTAGCCCGTATTCGAAGAGACTTATCAGTTTGTCCTGATACTCATGGGTTAGTGCCCGCCCACAGTTTAAGGGCCCACTGACTTGGAAGTTGCCATCGCAGTCAGCGGCGTTTGCTGTGGTCAGAAGGCTCAAGGCGAAGATAAATGTCAGGCTAGTTCTGTAGATGTTCACGATATCTCCCATTGAAAATGCCATGCCCTCATCGAGCGTCTGGCTGGTGTTGTACATGTCGTGGCCCAGAGGATTTTTTTGCATGGGGCAGACCGTTAAGGTGGCCTTCCGATGCGCTGCGGCCGCGAAATTGTTCTTTGATGCTTACCGGTTGGCTCCGAAGAGGTCCATCTGATGTGGTGGCCTTGCTGCCTTGGACGCTCAGTGGCCCTATCGCGCGTTTGCGAGCACGATCTTTCTGATAGGAGCGCTAGCAATATCTGCTGGGCCGACGATCAGTGCATTACCGCGTACTCGCAGTCCCATTTTGTCGGCGGTGTCGCACGCGGACCCTCCACTGCGAGGCTTGAACGATTGTCCTTGGTGTGGAGGGGCGTCGTGAGCCGCAACGCCTCCTTTTCGGGCTGTACGTGATTCAGTCTGCATGGTCATCGTGCTCCCTTGAGCTGATCAGCGTAAGAGGGTGATATCCACTGTGCTTGCTCGGCACGTGCAGCAATAGCGCGCCCCTGAGCTTCGGTCTCAGGGGGATAGCTCTTGTTGAGCATTTGCATCAGCGAGACCCCAACTAGGTTCTGTGTATCCGCGTAGTCCTTCAGGACCTCGTAGCGCTGCTCATGGACTACACGCCCGGAACCGGACTCTGCCAACACCAGGCGTCCCCGGAGTTTGTCGCCCAAGCTGATGCGCTCGACAAGATTCCTTTGGTAGTCGTCTTCGATAAACTGGACCGTCAGCGCGCCAGGGCAGGGGTCTTCGGCCGGGCAAACCCGCATCGGCGCGCCGGTGACTGCCACCGCAGTGCGAAGCACATGATCAAAGTTGGCGGCAAAGGCTGCCCTGGTGCGCGCTTCGTCCTTGCGCGGTCCAATCTGGGTTTCACCCCGGATGGCCTGCACGCCGACGAAGGCGGCGGGCAGGTTGCCGAGATCCTTGATTGACTTTGAGGCGTTGTAGGCCGCAGCAGCACCACGCACCTGTCCTACCCGGTCAATCACCTGCATCGCTTGGCATCCGGACAGCAGGGCACATAGTCCGCCCAGTAAGGCCGCTTTCGGCCGCGAAACCAGTGACCCGCGCATCACTCGAACCTCACCAGCGTGTCGCGATCGGCACAGATGCTCGGAAAGCCCGCACAGGTCTGTACCCGAATTCGGTAGTTGCCCGGTAGCCCCACTGATTGACTGAAGAACTGGCTGACGCCTATCGCCGTTCCCCCATCGCTGCTACCCTGGCTGCCCGCAGGGCAGCGCATGACGCCGCCATTGCTGCTCGGATCAAAGTCACACGGCAAGCGGTTGATACCCTGCGCACAGCCGGTATTGATGCCGACATCGCAATTCCGGTTATTCAGAATGTCGATGCTCTGCCCGGCGTTGGTGCCACCGATGCTCACCAGAGAGAACTTGACCCGGTAGGTCGGCTCCCCACCGCCACCGGCTGAGCGGACATCCCACTCCACGTGAAAGCGACCGTTGTTGGCGCCCATGGTCCGCACTACCGGATTGCTGCGACTGCCGTTGCTGCCTTCCACTCCGACTTGGCGCAGGTCCATGAAAGCGTTACCACTCCCGTCGCCGATCTCGCTGAAATCGTCATCCGATCCACAGGCTGCAAGGCCCAAGGACACTGCTGCCACCAGAGCAACCCGTCGGGCCGACAATTGAATCGTCATTGAAGTAGTTCCCCGTATAGAGAGTTGGTCAAGAGGGACACGCATCCGACGACTGGGCGCCTGAGGTCAGCTCAATCACTTACGGCAGACAACCTCGGTGCCACGTCGCATCGTGACCCTCACACGTGTGCGGGGCACCTGAGGCCAACCCTGCAAGTCCTATAATGTCACTCATAGAGCGTGGACTCAAGAGGCATTGAGTCCTAGCTTGCCTGCATGGTCGAGCCACACCCGAAACTGCTGTTGTTAGGGGCACGAATCCGCGAGATTCGGAAGGCGAAGGGCTGGTCTCAGGAAGACTTCGCCCACCACATGGGCCTGGCCCGCAGCTACTATTCGGGCATTGAGCGCGGAAGGCGAAACCTCGCGGCGCTAAACCTCATCCGCATCGCGCAAGGACTAGAGGTGGAGGTCGGGGAGTTGTTTCCGCCGGTATGCGTGCTGACACAGAAATGAGGCGTTGGTAGGCGCCTGGCCTTACATGGAATCTGGCGCTATCGCAGCTTCATAGGACGTGGATCATGCGCGCTACAAACGCCCTCACCTGGTCTTCGTGCTCATCAATTTCAAGATGATCTGCATCGATTCGCATGCGGGCGCTGATGGCATCGTCAACCGAGACCGAAACATCAATGCCGGGGGCAGTGAGTCGAACACTGAAGGCCCGGTCAGCGTCGATCAGCATGGCCTCGGCGCTGAGAAATAGTTGCTCAAGGCTGGGAAAGCGATGTTCGCTCATGCGATTGGGGTCGCTCGCCGAACTGGCCACCAACTCATACTTCATGGCGCCACTCCGGCAGATGACGGAGCAACGACGTAGGCACGACACCAGGGCGACGGCTCCGAGCGCGACTTGATGCAGATGTGGTTGAGGCGACAGTGATCAATTGGCAGAACAAGACTTTTCCTCCCGGTTAGGGCTTGAAAAATTAAGGAAAAGACCCGGCCTGAGGCTATTTCTGGATGCTGTACCGATAACGAGTCTGTGCCGAGCATTGCAGCTTGGCGTACATGCGCGGTTGAACCGAATCATCCAGCGGTCACCGAGATTAGCCGACTGGGGCAGCTTCATCTAGCTTTGCAAAGGACTGCGTACGCCCTATCGGGCATTCGACTGCAACCCTCTGCACGCTCTCTTCGATAGCCGGCCAGCCCAACGATTTGGTCACTGCTTCCTGTCTGTTGTTGGGCCGGGCCCAACACCGGCCGAAGTATGAAGCTGGGGAGCGTCTACGGATCGGAAACAAGGCGCTTATTGGTGATCTTCAGCGCTGCCGCAGATCTATCCGACAGGATTGCCGCCAGCCCCAGTGCGATCGCTGCTTCACCCGTCGTCCCGCTGCCGGCAGTGGGGTCAACAACGAAATCCCCTGGGCGAGTTGTCATCTTCAATAGTGGCGTGATGACCGAGACCGGTTTCTGCCCGCCCCGAAATCCAGTTTGCTCTGATTTCTTGATGAATCCGGATAGCAGAGGCTCATCGATGATCACGTCTCGGTGCGTCATTAGGTAGGGCAGTTTCCCACGAGCATGCACCTCGCGTTGCGCCTCGGTGAGGAAGTTCTGATAGTGCACCGCTGCCCCCGGACGGCGCAGGTGAAGAGCAACTTGCTGAGCCCCTCGCCAACTTCGAGCCCGGTTCGCACTATTCTTGTAGATCCATGAAATCCACCCCTCGACGCTGAGATGCTTCGGCTGGTGATCAACGAGCCGTGCAACGGCCAACGGAAACCCCCAAACGAAGACGTGATCCGCGATCTCACCCGCCAAGCTGATCAGCGGCAGCATCTCTGATAGATAGTCCGCCCGTCCCCGTGCACCGGTCCGTCGGTAGTGAGGGTCAAGCATGACGACCGCTGCTCTAACACCCGCCTCTCGAAGTCGGGTCAACTGGTCGAGCGCATCAATCGGCCCGTCGATGCGGACCTCGCCAGGTGCAGGCAAATCGATTTTCGAAACCGGTTTTGTGGTCTTGTTAGCCCGAATCGGCGCCTTCTCAGCCGCATACTCGGCTAGAAGCTCCGACACCTTCGGCAGCAGACTCTCAGGAATCCGAACTGGCATCGCCCGCTCCCCGAATCGCCCGGACCCGACCGGCCGACCCGCACCCTTGCGGACTCCTCCTTTGGGCATTTCTTGTTCTCTCTTAGTTTCACGATCGTGATTCTTAAGAGACTGCCTTGTGCGGCTACGTCCGGCAAGTCGTTCCCTGCGGCGCCGCCTCGGCGGCGGCAGGGCTGGCACGGGTCGCCAGCCCGGAAACTCAGTTCGGATGGCTGGGCCTCCTAGTGCCATGGAAGCGGGCTCGCGGTGAGGCAAGGACCCCACACGCGAGCCCCCACGCCCTTACTGGCTGCCCTCCCGGCGGGCCTTCTCTTCCTGCTGACGGTGGCGGTCCAGCTCCCGCCGGGCCCGGGCCATCATGCGCATCAGCGCGTGCGCCAAGGCCTCTTCAAGCGCCGCAGAATGCCTGTTGGCCGCAGCATCCTTGACCAGCTGGTCATACTGCTTCCAGGCTTCCTTCGGCATCTTGATCATGACCTTGCGGCCCTCCAGATCGGGGATCTTCTTCAGCAACATCGTGTGTACCTCGGTATGGATGAGATCGGACGGTATCCGCCCGATTTAAGCCCCGGTTGTTCCGCTCGGTTCGTCCGGAAACCAGCTCTCAGCACCGGAATTGGCACGCCTCACGAGGCTTGACAGTGGGGCCTTCTTAAAGCGCTGATTGCGCACCCACGGGATCGTTTCCGGCAGCTCAGGGCAGGCCCGACCCTGATTCCTGGCCTGGCGCTGGATAAAGCCGTAAAGCCCATAAACATCGCCTCGAATGCCTCTGAATCCCGGCGCCCGGCGGATCGACAGCACGAGCTGTTCGAGCCGGTGATCTTGCTTGTAGAGATAGAACCGCAGGTCCTGTTTTAGCTCTTGAACGACCCTCGGCTTGATCCGCCAGGTCCACGTCACGGCGTTGATCCCCTGGCGGGGCTTCTTGCTTCCGACTGAGTCCTTTGCCCGTCCATCCGTGCCGTCCTTAAGCGTCCGGTTGTACTTTGCCCGGTGCGCCGGAGGCACCGGCAACTGCACCAGTTCGTACCACCAGACCCACTCCAGACGGTCTTTTTTGACGGACCTCCAGCGGCGGTCGTCGTCCTCATAGTGACCCGGGGTTCGGAGCAGCCACCAATGCAGTTCTGTGCTGTTCGGGGCGGGGTACATGACCAGCCGATAGACCGCCTTGCCCTTCCGCCGAGCGTGGCTGCGCTGGTCCTCGCTCATGCTCAGTTTGTGGCGAGATTCGAACCGTTCCAGCATTGCCATGGCTTGGTCGACGGGGACCACGCCATGGCGGTATTCAATATATCCGGCACACACGATCCGCTGGAGCTCGGTCATCGCGCCCGCGACATGGATATTGGTCTGAAGGTCAAACATGAAGGTGCTCCTCTGGGGTTGGAGCACCGTCGGTATCCACCGATTTCAAGGAACCGGACCAGCCTGGAGAGGCCGGTTAATCCGGCGCCGAGGTGACAGGGCTTCTGGAGGCCAGCCCCCGGGGCTGGCCGGGGTAGGTCCACGCCGGTTTGCGGACTTGCTATAGCAAGGCGCATTCGGCGTGGCTGCTTATAGAGATTCCGAACAGATCAATGCCGCGTAGCGGCATACGTTCGGAGGCCCCTGAAGCGGAGGGAGCGAATCGCGCAGCGGATTGAGCGACTCGCGCAGGGGGCCAACAAGGGCGGAATGCACCTCTTCGAAAGAGGTGGATACCGTCCACATGTCTCGCATGAAGCGAGGGCGGAATCACCAGCCGTTGCAGCGCCGAATTCGGCAAGCACCGTCGGGGGGTTAGCCGCCCTCGACGCATCCGAAACACCCAATGTCCCCGCTGGGGGGACAAGCAGGTCTACCAGCCTGTAATCGACCGACGTCGCCGGATGCTCTTAAACGAGCTCGTCCGGTGGCAACGGGAGCCGGGGGTGAAACTCCTCCGACGACCCAGTCTGAGCGGTATGTAATTGTTCTTTATGAGTTTGGGCGACAACGAAACGGGAACCGCAGCAATGCGGCCGATGCAATGGGGGCCAAAGCCCCCGGCGTGTCTCAGGCGGACAGGAGTCTGCTGAAACCCTGTGATGGTCGGTAAGAAGCGAAGCGATGAGACGTACTCATCGTGAATCCCGGCGTGCGGTGTATTCGCGCGTGATCCGGATGAAACCGGAAGAACTGGGTGAAGCCCTCAAGTAAAGCCGTGGCGTGAGCCAGTAGTAGCTTGAGAGGTGGAGCGACGTACACCTGGGTTCTTGCAGGTCGGGAAAGCGCGTTTGCGTATAACCGGTCTGACCTAGCGGTGATCCGAAGGGATTGCTGGCGACAGGAGGCACCGTAGCAATACGGGTCTGTGATAGCTCAAGGGTGTAAACGGCTGGGACGGTAACCAGTCTTTTCGTTGAAAACCTGTGATGGTGTTGGTCCCCGAAGAGGGGGTTGGCTTGTCTGTTGATGGGAGAAGTGGCGGGGTGAGGCTTGGGAATCTCGCGAGCCCCGAAATGTTACGGCGGAGGTGGAAACACCCTACGTAATCCCTGAGGACGTCATCTAAGCAGGAGTCATCACTAAGTTGTGAAAAGCCAGAAGTGCCCGGGTGGTACCGGGGTATAGCCTTCTGGCGGGAGCGGTTCTGATGAGTAGTGACGGGGGGCTCAGCCCCCAACGGAAACGGACGTCAGCGGTGTCATGTGAGGAGTCGAAGCATGGCGCTGTGTGAGGCGGTTGACAGGGATGTCAGCTGCTTCTGCGAGCAAAGGAACCATCGGTCGTATGGGTGTTTCGCCGCGTGTGGCACACGCGGAGGGATGTGAAGGGTAATGGTGGCAACGGGTGGTGCCGTTGACCATTGCTTGGGACCGGGCCGAAAGGCTCGGGATCGTCAACTTTTTATGCGGAAAGGACGCAATGCGGAACTGAGAGATCGGTTCCCGATTGAACGAGGGGCGCACCCTCTAACCAGCGACGGTGTCAGGACGTATCTGACTGGTTGGCCGACCACGGCTGGTGTCATCGATTCGATGATGCCGATTCAGCTGGGCCCCCTCTTCGGAGGGGGCCCAGCACCTTAACCCGCACAGAGAAGGATCAGCAGGATCCTGAGGGGCAGCGTGAGGACAGCCGCGAGATGAAGGCGCCCACCTCGACCACGTGGGCGGGGATCAGCAATTCGTGAGTGCGGATTCGAAGGTCGATCTGAAAACCAGTTTTGGTGGAGACCGCGAGTGAAATACCCTGGCCGCAAAGGGTCAGATCAACCCCTGGGTGGTCCACCAGCACAGCTTCGGCTTGGTGTAGCAGGTGGTGGAGATGCAGATCGGCCACGTGCAAGCGCTGCTCAGCATCTTGGACACGATGAATGTGGAGGTGGAATCCGATGGCGTCAGAATGCGCAAAAGGATCTTCAGTCCCTTGCGGGCCTTCGGACGAAAACCGGTTTTGAAATGCCGGCAGAACCGGCTCCTTGGGCGACTTTGTCTCGGACATGAGCAACTCCTGCAGTCGATCGCAGATTCGATCAAGTAATGGCAGGAGAGACTGTCGCGCCCAGGAAGGGCAGAGCCAAACGCAGGCAGGAAGATAGGAATACAGGATAGCCGAGATGAGATCCGGGGGTGACCAAGTCCCCGTTTCCCATGGAAAAACGAACAGTTACCGGCGTTGACTCCTGACGGCACGGTAGCTGCGGGCAGACTTCGACTCACAGAGACGGATCGTGGCGGTTGACGCCCACGCATTCGCGTCTGCGAAGGCTCGCCGAGACAGATCAAGACTCGCCGTTACGCGGTCTGCCCAAAGCAGGTGATGGACCTCGGGAACCGCGCAGAAGGTTTCCCGACGGCGAACGGGATCGATGAGATACAGGAGGAACTCACAGATGCTCTTCCGCCGCTGGCTCAGCGTGTTCCACGGGGGCCCGTCAATCAGGCCGATCAGGCGCATTTCATCGGAGACCTGAAGGTTGGCAAAGCCGCTGACCGTGGTGATCTTGCCGAGATCATGGAGGATCGCCGCAACGAGGAGCACCTCACGCGTGGTCGCCGACTGGAAGTCAGCTTCATTCAGCGATTGCAGGCGCTTGAGGATGTCGGCTGTGTGAACTGCCAGGCCACCTGGGAAGGCTTCATGCGCTTGCCGCGAGGCAGGCGCCGTCATGAACCGATCAATCGTGCCAGGCGTCATCAGCACCTGGGTCAGGAACTGCCGCAGATCATCAGACAGTGACATGACTGTCGAAACAATCGTCAGCATCGCATCAAGCGCGACCGGCGGGCAGCCGCTCAGCGAGATCATGCTCAGATTGATCTGATGAGCGGGCAGCTTGTAGCACTCGACAGCGACCCCGTCAGCACCTTCCAGGGCTTCCAGATAGCCGTAGACCTCGACCACATCGCCCTTCGAGGGCCAGTCCTTCGTGCCGCCATCCTCGTCCGGAATCGAGCGAAGACAGAGCGTCCGCGTCACGGACGAGATGACAAGATCCCGGTGACCAGTGTCGAAGTTGCAGTTGACATCAGTGATCGTCCCGGAGACGACCAAGACTTCGTCACGAGGGTCGACCTCGGGCTGATCTGAGGGCAGGGAGTGCCCCGGGCGACGGGGCAGGTTGTGGTTGCTCATGTTGATACCTCCAGCTAGTGACGAGCATGTGCTCGATGACGCCGACATGACGTCATAAAAGATATCAAAACACGAGAAGGCGATTTTGACTAGGGGTTTCGGCTAATTCGACTCATCGGGGTGCAGAAGTCGCCATGGATTGACTTGGAGACCAGCGGCGATTCGCTCCAGCAGATCGATAGTTGTGGAAGTGTTTCCCAGCTCAATGCCGGCAACCCGGGACTGCGTCGTGGAAGCGAGGGCAGCTAGATCCCGCTGACTCAAGCCACGCCGGGCGCGATACAGCTTGATGTTGCGGCCAAGAATCTGGCGGAGTTCGGGGGTTTCGGGGGGCTTACGCTTCATCCTAAGAATGATAGGCGATCATCTGGCCCTGGTCAGGGAAATTATCTCGATGGAGTTGTGATCACGCAGGCAACGCTACTTCGAGTCAGTGAGGAATTGATTTAGACTCGCATGGCACGTCTATGCACATGGGGTGACCGTCAGGGGCGCCCGCTTCATTCGTCGAGCGTCGAGCAGGCGAGGGGAGTGTTTCGAAGGAGACCGCATGCGTGCCAGCCTGGGGCTCAGCCAACAATGTCCATTCCACAGTTGGAGGCGCCATGCGACCGAAGCTTGACCGACATACGCTGCTTGTTAGTACCGTTTTCGATTTGATCATAGTGTTGTTCGTCGGAGTGATATACATCTTCGAATCTGGTAGCCACTTCTCGCTCGAGAGACATGAGTGGAGGTGCGCCAAAGTCGTAGTCAACCCTCCCGTAGGCGAGTATGTACTAGGTAGTGCACGCGCAGCTCCGCCAGAGGACAAACCTCTCTGTGTGAACTACCAGCGACGAAAGTTCTCTGAGTCGGATGCGCACGACCAATGGTCTTCAGCGAGGACTGCGGAATCGAGGGTCGTGGCGGTGATTCTATTCGTTCTCGGCGTGCCTCTGATCGTTTGGGTCATCTCGCTCATCCGGAGGGCTCCAGTCGAATCGGAACCGCGTGACGACTGATGGGCCCCGCCCGAGCAGCGGTGGAAGGCCGAAGCACCAGGCTGGCTGCACCTCGGCGGTATCAATCCTGGGGCCTTGGAGCAGGCCGTCCCGTGAGACAACGGAATTCCTGTTGTGCCTTGGGGGCAGTCCACATCCACCACGGCTCAATGGAACGATAGTTGCCTACGGGCATCTTCCAAGACGGAGTTGGCTGGCCATCGGCCTACAGGCGGCCCCAAAAGTTCTCTGACTGCATGCCAATGATCCTTCATTCAATTCCTTATATGTCAGCCTGTTACTGGTAGTAAATACAGGCTCCTCCGTGGCCTCTGCGCCACGGGTTGACATCAGATACGCGGCCCCGTTTAATCGGCGTCGAGGTTATTTTGATACAGCGATCGGCATCTGAGCGCTAGCCCAGCGGATCGCTGCGTGCGGCAGTAGGTGACTGAGACGATCGAGGTACTCGGATCAATGTCCGGCATTCCAGGAGGTATAAAGTGCAGATGGCTGAGCTGGACGGTGAAGAGTTGTTGGTTCTCGCGCGGCTGGATATCGAAAAGGGGGCGTTCGAGGGCGCTCTCTCGAAGTTAAAAGCTGCTGCATCGCTTTCAGGTGCACCGCCAGAGGCAGCTCTCGAGCTCGCGCGGCTATATGCTCAACTCAGGCTCTTCAGCAAGGCTGAGGCGCAATTTGTAAAAGTCCTTGACTCAAGCGGTCGTGACTATCCCGACGTGCGGTTCCAGCTGGGGATGGTGCGGTTCGAAAAAGGGGACATCGCTGGTGCGATAGCCTGCTGGGACAAGGTTCTTGAAGCAGACGCAGGCTATCCGCCAGCCCTCTACTACTACAGCGTTGCTCTCGGCCGTATCGGGCGGCGCGAAGAAGCGCGGACCCGGCTGGCGACATTGGTTCGACTCGTTCCTAGTGACAACCTCTATCATGGCAAGGCGAAGGAATTGTTGGGCACGCTTGCCTCGCTGTCGTCGGGCGACACCGATGCCGATACGGTGATGAAGCCGGAAGCCTCATCCGCCACTCAGCACTAGGTGGGGCCAATTCAGTGGATATCCCCCAGCATCAAAGTGAGAAGGCAGCGCGATTCCTCCGGCTCTTGGGCTTCTGGCGCCAGGATCGCGGGAATCGAGCGCTGATCCTCGACCTCGCGCGGGCGGGTATTGAGGCGCGTCAGACAATGCAGGTTGCTGAAGCGCTGAGCGACTATCTGAGCCATGAGCCGGCTGATCGGGAAGCACAGTTCATGCTGGGTACGATCTGGCTGATGGAAAAGCAGTATGAGCGGGCGGAAAGTCAATTCGATGCGCTTCTTCATACATGCGAAGGCGCACAGCCCCATCAGGCGATAATCTACAATCTCGCTTACGCAAGCAGCGGGCGTGGAAAATATTCAGAGGCGTGCGCGACATTAGGTCGTCTCACTGATTCGCAGTGGTCGGAGAACAATGAAGCCCATTTGCTCTATGCCCGAAGCGCTCATCATCTAGAGCGCTTTGATGAAGGAAAGAAGCATTATCTCGCTTATCTGGGGCGGAGTCCGGAGAATTCCGACGCTTGGGGCGAGCTTGCGCTTTTATATTTCGACAATGACGACACCGAACTATCCCGGGCTGCGGCGCAACGCGCACTGACTTTGAATGGCGACACCGTTTCAGCCTTGATTGCAGAGGGAAGTATTGCGTTGGAGCAGCAGGACGGTCCAGCCGCATGGTCGCAATTTTCTCGAGCGGTTCAGCTGCAGCCGATCAATGGGCGTGCGTGGTCAGGGTTGGGTTTCGCGTATTTTCTTTTGTTCGATTTCGGAAAAGCGAACGAATCATTCGCTAGAGCAGTTCAGCATATGCCTCAACATATCGGAACCTGGCATGGCCTGGGTTGGGTGCAGATACTTCAAAACGACTTGGATGGCGCGAAGCGCAGTTTTGAAGAAGCTTTGGCGTTAGACAGAACATTTGGCGAAACCCATGGTGGTCTCGCTGTAGTCGCAGTGATGAGCGGAAAAGGGGTGGCGGCACAGCCCATGGTGCGGCGTGGATTGGGATTGAATCCGCAGTCTTTCTCAGCTCAATTTGCACAAAGTCTTCTGCTGAAGGCAGAAGGGAATACAACGCAAGCGCAAAAACTCGTCAATTCCATTCTTGGTCAAGGAGATGGAGGTTTGGTCGGGTTCCAGAGGCTGATTGCCCAGGTTGTGCGCAAGGCTTCAGCGCACGAGCGCGGCAATAGCGCACCGGCGGACTAGGATCTGTTCATGACGCCGGATTTAGCATTTGGGCTGAGTCGCGAAATGTTGTGGGTTGCCGCGCGTGTTGCTGGGCCAATTATCGTCACGAGTATGGCAGTCGGTTTGGTAATCAGTATCTTCCAAGTGGTTACCCAAATCCAGGAGATGACACTTACCTTCATCCCGAAGCTGTTCGCAATATTTTTGCTGCTGTTGTTGGCCGGTCCATGGATGCTTGCGACGTTAGTCGAGTTCGGCGTTGCGATAATTTCGGGCATCCCCAACTACATAAACTAGCGCAAATGACGACAGCTCTCGAAATTAATTGGGTTTTCTTGGCTTTATTGTCGTCATTAAGAATCGCTGGCATTCTCATTTCTACCCCCGTACTTGGGTTTAGCTCCGTCCCGTTGCGAATAAAAGTATTCATGGTCGTTGGATTGGGCGCGATCGGAGCGCTGTTCTCACAATCGGCGGTTGAGCTCCCAGTCATCACAGAAGGAGTAGAGGTCCTCTTGGCTGCGGCGGCAGAATTGCTTTTGGGTGTAAGTATGGGTTTCGGGTTGCTTTCGGTGTTCGGCGCATACATGTTGGCAGGTCGATTACTTGACTACCAAATGGGTTTTGGCATCTCAGCCGTTTTTGACCCTGCGACACAAGAGCAAACTTCGTTAAACGGCACCCTATTGTCGATGATTGCGGCGGTTGCATTCTTGACGTTCGAAGCGCACCACACCCTGATTCAAGGAGTTGCGTATTCCTTTTCGGCAGTCCCGATTGGGAACGGTGGTATTCCTTCGATTGCGTTGCTCTCCAGTCAATTCGGCCTGATGTTTGTTTTTGGTTTCCTTTTAGCCGCTCCGGCAGTAGTTGGGCTCATGCTCGTAGATTTTGGCGTGGGAGTCGCGTCGAGATTAATGCCCCAAGTGAACGCTTACTTTGTAGCCCTTCCTGTTAAAGTTTATACAGGAATAGTCCTCCTCGCGATCTCGATGAACTATATGGAGCCGGTTGTAAGACGCAGTTTTGAGGTGGTTTTCTCATATTGGCAACGACTGCTTCCGGGAGTGGCCTGATTGTGGCGCAGCAAGGAGCGGAACAGGACAAATCTGAAAAAGCGACTCCTTTCAAGTTAGAGGAGGCGCGCCGTCAAGGACAGGTCGCGAAGAGCCACGAGCTGAACTCACTTGCGATACTCGGCGCGGGCCTTTTAACTGCTCTCGCATTTGCTCCTTGGGCGATTGAAAGAATGCTCGCGCTCTCAGCAAGTCTCCTGATCGAGTCTGGGAATGAGTTGCTCGCTGGGGGGTTCCCATTAGCGTTGCTTCGCGATGTGGCGACAGGTGGCATTGTTGTCATCGCGCCACTACTTGCGCTGACTGCTGTAGGGGGCGTGGCGGCGAATCTGCTGCAAACAGGTCCGGTCCTATCCTGGAAGCCGATAACCCCCAATTTCGGCAGATTGAATCCGGCTGAGGGGTTGAAGCGTATATTCTCGGCGCGCACACTTTATGAGGGTGGCAAGGCAGTAATAAAAATATCGATGCTGGCAGGTGTCTTGTATTTAATTATTCAGGCGCGACTTCCGGAAATATTTGGTCTCTATAAGGTAGGTCCTGAGCAATGGCAGTTGAGTTTGCTTGGGTTGTCAGCGAGCATCCTTTTCCTTCTTATTATTCCGTTCTTGGGACTTGCGCTATTGGATTTTGCTTACGTCCGTTGGGAATATCAAAAACAAATGAGGATGAGCAGGCGCGAGCTAAAGGAGGAGGCGAAGCGGAGGGAGGGGGACCCGCAGGTTCGCACCAAACGCAGAGAGCTTCAGCGGTCATTGCGTCAACGCGCCGCTAGTACCGGACGAGTCGGGGAGGCAGACGTACTTATTACCAACCCATCTCATTTGGCGGTAGCCTTGCGGTATCGGCGAAAGGACATGCCTGCGCCAAAGGTGGTTGCTAAAGGAGCTGGTGACAGTGCCAGAATTATGCGCAGAGAAGCCTTCAAGTTCGGTGTCCCGGTCGTTGAAAATAAGACTTTGGCCCGCGATTTGTTTGGAGCGGTTGATATCGATCAATACATTTCAGAGCGTCATTACCGCCCCGTTGCATTGATACTCAGAAAGTACAAGCGCGCCCGTCAGGAAGGCGGGGGTGTTCGGTGATAAAGCTGCTATTTGGGAGTAGGAGCGAGGTTGCTGTAATCGCCGCAGTGATCTTGATTCTGTTGGTTCTGTTCTCTCCAATTCCGAAGGGGCTTCTCGACTTTCTTCTCATTACGAATATAAGTTTCGCGCTGCTTATTTTGTTGCTGACTTTTTATGTTGATCGCCCATTGGCATTTTCAACATTCCCATCTTTGCTGTTAATTGCAACGCTATTTCGACTTGCGCTCAACGTTGCCGCCACCCGACTCATCCTTTCGGAGGCGCATGCGGGGTCTGTCATTCAAGCGATTGGCGAGCATGTGGTTGCCGGTAATTATGTGGTGGGGTTGGTTGTTTTCCTGATATTGATCATTGTTCAGTTCGTCGTGGTGACGAGCGGCGCGCAGCGTGTGGCGGAGGTGGCAGCCCGTTTTACCCTGGATGCAATGCCCGGGAAGCAAATGAGTATCGATGCCGATTTGAACATGGGGATGATCACTGAAGCCGACGCAAAGCAGAGGAGACGTGATATCGAGAGGGAAGCGAACTTCTACGGTGCGATGGATGGAGCGAGCAAGTTTGTAAAGGGCGATGCCGTTGCGGGGATTGTGATCGTGCTGATCAACATTATCGGCGGCCTGACAATCGGTTTAGTCCAGCTTGAGATGGGCTGGGCGGAGGCGCTTCAGACGTTCACATTGCTCACCGTTGGCGATGGGATCGTGACCCAGATTCCGGCCTTGGTAATTGCGACGGCTACCGGCATTATTGTGACCAGGGCAGCCACTGATGCGCAGCTCACTGACGAGATCGTGAACCAGGTACAGCGGTTTCCACGTTCATTGGTCATCGTTCTTATTGCTCTTATTTTGGCACTGTTTCTGCCAGGGATTCCAGCATTTCCGGTACTGCTTTTGGCGGCGATTGTCGGACTTCTGCTGATTGTGGCTGTCCGATCGGGTAAGACATCCGGTTCCAATGAGGGTTCGGATGATGTCGAAGGTCGGCAGGCCGAAGATATTGATTTATATGCGGGACTGTCAGTCGATCCATTGGAGATCGTTTTAGGATCAGCCCTTGTCCCGCTTGCCGGAGGGGAAGATGGCGCTCTTTTGCGACGAATAAAGGTGTTTCGTCAGCAATTTTCTCTCGAAATGGGTGTTGTTATTCCGACCGTTCGTGTGCATGAGGATAGGAAGCGGCAACCTGAGAGTTATTCGATCAAGTTTTTCGGGTCGACGGTGACCGATGGTGTCGTGCACCCAGAGATGCTTCTTGCCATCAACACAGGGCAGAAGGAGGCGGCTGATATTGATGGCGTGTCGACGAGAGACCCTACGTTCGGGTTGCCTGCCAAATGGATTTCTCCTTCCGACGGTCCTCGAGCGAGGCAGCAACGCCACACAGTCGTTGATGCTCTGAGTGTTCTGGTAACCCATTTTTCTGAGACGATGCGCAATCACGCGCACTTGATTCTGACGCGGCAGGAGACGCAGAAGCTGGTAGGGCGAGTCAGAGAGGTGCAGCCATCGCTGGTCGAAGAGCTAATCCCAACAGTCCTGGCTCTCAGTGACGTCCAGCGCGTTCTTCAAAGCTTGGTGAAGGAGCGCGTTCCGGTTCGGAACATGGACTTCATTCTGGAAGGCCTTCTTGACGCCGGCAGACAGGTCAAGGATGTTGAGCAATTGGCGGAGCAAGTGCGAGAGCGGCTGTCACTAGCAATCACGCAACGCTTTGTCAGTGCTGACGGGCAGCTGCACGTGCTGACACTGGATCCTTCTGTTGATCGTGTCATCCGTGAATGGAGCTGGAAGGCAGAGGGCGCCACGCCGACTCCACCGGATGGTGCGTGGCTTGACGCTTTCGTGAAGCGGCTGTCTGGCCATACCGAGGAGATGCTAAGCCGCAATCTCGTGCCGGTTCTGCTGTGCCCCCCGATGATTCGGCAGTTGGTTCGCCGTATAGTCCAGGCAGCTCTCCCGCACCTGAATGTTCTTTCGACGTCAGAAATTTCGCCTACTGCCAAGGTGCAGAGCTTTGGCCGAGTGGCAGTCCAGTAGTCACGATTTGATCCGGAAAACAAGGGATTAGAAATGTCGGGAACAGTATCCATCATCTCCGCAGCGATGGCTTTAAGTGCGGAAAGACTGCAAGCAGCCAGCGAGAATTTCGCCAATATCAGCACGCCAGGATACAAGGCAAGGGTAGCGCTTCCTGCGAGCGTTGGCTTCTCGGCGGCGCTCGATCGGGTAGATATGGAGCAGCAGCCGAGCATGTTGGATCGTTCTCACGGAGCGCCAGTACACACGGGCCGGACGTTGGATCTGTATATCGACGGCGAGTCGTACTTTCAGGTTCATACGGATCAGGGGGTCGCATACACCCGGCGCGGTGATTTCAGGCTTGATGCCACCGGAACACTGGTATCAGCGTCCGGACACCCGGTGGTCGGGAATGGGGGAGAAATTCGATTGCCAAGTGAGGACGTTACGGTTCTCGATGATGGTCGCATTCAATTTGAAGGCGAAACGATCAGTGTGTTGAGCATGGCTGATCTCGGAGATCAAGCCCAACTCGTTATGTCACCTGAAGGATTTATTCGAAGTTTGTCACCAGCTCGGCCGGCCGACTCTGGCTTTCGAGTGTTGCAGGGGCAGTTAGAAGCATCGAATGTTCGTGCTGCTCTTGAAATGGCCAATCTTATGGAGACCGCCCGACACTTCTCGTTATCGGCTCAGGCGCTCCGGGCTCACGACGAAATGCTGTCTATAGGCATCGATGGGCTGGGTCAATTTTAATTTGTCGTTGTCAATTAACTTGCGACGTTTAAGGAGGGGGAATGCTCGACTCAATGCTCATTGCCGTGAGTGGTTTGGCCGCGCACCAACAGCGGTTGGACGTCACTTCCAATAATCTTGCCAACGTGAACACTCCAGGGTTCAAGAAGGCCCGAGTGAACTTTGAAGACTTGATGTACCAGCAGTTGACGCAAGGACAATCACCGGAAATGGCGCGGCTTGCCCCCTACTCGATGTCGCTAGGGATGGGCACCGTTGCGGCAAGTGTAGAGCAGCTATTCAGCCAGGGAGACCTTCGCCAAACAGACAGGCCGTTGGATGTCGCCATTCAGGGACAGGGATTCTTTGAGGTAGAGCGTCCTGACGGCACAAGCGCCTACACACGGCTTGGCAGCTTCAGGGTGAACGATCTCGGCGAAATTGTGACTGGTGAAGGCTATCGACTGGCGGGATCCTTCCGAGTTCCCGTTGACGCCACTGAGATCAATATCGCACCTGACGGGGTTATTCTTGTCGATGTCCCCGGAGAGTCCACTGGTATTGATATTGGTGAGATCCAGTTGGTGAATTTCGTTAACCCGGGAGCTTTAGATCCGATCGGTGGGGGCTTGTATAGAGCCACCGAATCCGTCGGTTTACCGGCCGTGGCGCCGCCGGGGGAAGCTGGTCTTGGACTTTTGCGTCAGGGATTTCTTGAAGCGGCGAATGTCGACTTTGTCGAGGAGTTGGTTGAGCTTGTTGCTGCGCAGCGTGCGTATCAGCTTAATGCAAGAGTCTTGCAGGTCTCAGATGAGATTCTTGCCGAGATTAACGGGTTGAGGCGTTAGGGCGTACATGAACGATAGTCGGACCAATACTCTAAGCAGTGCGGCTCTGTCGGTTGTCACTCTTGCATCCGCGATGGTCTTTGCATCTGCGCCAGCCTTTGGGGAAGTGGAGGCCACGGTGGACAGGCAATTGGTGGTGGCTGCGCGCACGGCCTTGGCGGGCTACATGCCGGCAAATGTCGAGCATGTTGATCTTGAGCCGATTACAAATCCTCCAGGAGATCCCTGTGGCAATCGAGAAGTGACGACTATCGAAAGTCGTCCCCGTGTTATCCAGAAGGTGAAGCCACGGGAGTGGTTGGCACTTGACATCAAGTGTGGCGATGCGTTTATGGCAACCCACGTCCAGTGGTTTGAGGTGCGCGCATATGGACAGGCACCTGTGCCAATCCGGCATCTTTCTTCCGGGCAGGATGTCTTTACGCGCGACGTGGCTTGGAAGACCTTCGACCTTGCGTCGCTTCATGATGTGCCAGCTGTAATAGACGAACGTGCAGTATGTGCCAAAGGCAGCATCCCTGTCGGGGAGCCAATACTGGCTGCTTTTGTTGAGGCCTGCCCCGATGTGAGGCGAGGTCGGCCCGTTCAAGCCACGATTCGGAGTGGCTCAGTTGTATTGAATTTCAGCGCGATGGCGAAACAAAGTGCCAACAAGGGGCAAGAAGTGGAGATCGTTCGCGAGGGAGCTGAAGCCCCGCTGCTAGCGGAAGTCACGGGAAAATCCATGGTTGAGGTCGCGCCATGATCCTGCGTACGGCTTTGCTGGCTTCAACAACGCTTGCTCTGGTGGCTGGAGTCACCAGCGCCTGGTCAGCCAGCCTGTTCGATGTCAATCAGTTCACGGCAATTACCGCCGACCCGCGCGCGAGTAAGGTTGGGGATCAGGTTACGGTGCTTATCGTAGAGGCTGCCACTGCCGAGAGTCGATCGGATACCTCGTCCAATGCTGGGTTCGGTGTTGACGCCGGCCTTACCGATGGTTCCGGGTTGTCGCGTGTAGGTGCTTCTATCGAGACCGATAGCGCGGGCGCTGCGCGTACAGCGAGGGTGGGGCGAATTCAGGGGCAACTGTCCGCCTTTGTGGAGCGGGCGACGCCTTCGGGTGGGCTGCTCATTCGGGGCAGGCAGGAAATCGTCATTAATGGAGAGTTGCAGCAGATATCGGTGGAGGGGGTCATACGGCCAGAAGATGTGTCGGCCGAAAATACCGTGCTATCCACGCGGCTCGCAGATGCACTAATCCGATTTAATGGTGAGGGGTGGGTCAGCGATGGACAGCGCCCGGGATTGTTTCGTCGATTCTTTCACTTTCTTGGGTTTTAGGGCATGCGTAAACTTGCGGCTCTATTCGTTGGCATGCTGTTTGTCCAGATTCCGGCATTCGCTGCGAAACAAGATGGCGCTTTGTTCCAGGAAAGTTCACCAGTTCGGATTAAAGAGCTGGTTCGAATCCAAGGGGCACGCGAGAACCCGGTCGTTGGATATGGTTTGGTTGTGGGTTTGGCCGGGACGGGCGATGGGCCTCGGAGCCGTGCAACGATGCAGTCGCTGGGTAACGCGCTGCAGCGCTTCGGTGTTCATGTAGGCGACGCTCAGATCACGTCGAGGAATGTCGCGGCTGTCATGGTCACCGGAAGCCTGCCGCCACACGCTAATCCAGGGGATAAGCTCGACATCAGTGTCTCTTGTATCGGAGACGCCCGAAGCCTAGTGGGCGGTACGCTTCTCCTGACTCCGCTTCAGGGCGCCGATGATCAAACGTACGTGTTGGCCCAAGGGCCTGTGATGGTTGGCGGTTATCGGTACGACGCCTTCGGCAATCTTCTGCAAAAGAACCACCCAACCGTCGGTACAGTATCCGAAGGTGGCCTAGTCGAAGCTACATCGCCCTCAAGTGTCATGAGTGCGTCGGGCGCAATCCACTTACTACTGCACTCACCGGACTACACAACGGCGAGTCGAATTGCTCAGGCGTTGGCAGCGGAGTTCGGGCAGGCTCGGCTGGGTGCTGACATTATTGCCGAGGGCCCCAGTCGGGTCACCTTCCGTTTGAACGATGGGGAACGACAGCGTCTGGTGGATGTGCTCCGGCAGGTGGAATCTCTGAGCGTGACGCCCGATCTTCTCGCTCGCGTGGTGGTTAATGAGCGTACGGGAACAATCGTGAGTGGAGGGAATGTTCGACTCGGCGCAGTTTCGATAACGCAGGGGAATTTGAGCGTATCGATTGAAACTGACTTTCGTGTCTCGCAGCCTTCGTTGTTGGTCGATCCGGGCAATGCGATACGCAGCGTGGTGGTGCCAGACACCCGGATCGAGGCCTTGGAGGCGGAAGCAGCGACTGTCGTCTTGGCAAGTGGCGCAAATGTGTCCGAACTGGCCACCGCTCTTGGCGGGATAAAGGCGACGCCCAGAGAGGTTATCTCGATTCTACAGGCGATTCAGCGTGCCGGAGCGTTGCATGCCGAACTTATCGTTCAGTAAAAGTTTCATACGACTGGTAGGAGAAATCAGGTGATCGAAGCACTAACCAGCGTTACCAAAGAGATGGCAGTGCTCGCGTTGGATGCGAGAATCATGAACCATGGACTTATTGCCAATAACATTGCAAATCATGCGACCGAAGGTTATGTGGCGACCCGCTTGAACTTTGATGCCCTAATGTCGGACCTGGGCGCAGCATTAACTAGTGGCGCGAGGGCTGATCGTCTAGACGCGATGGTCTCTGACCTTCGGTTGGATGCTTGGCCCGTACAGAGCGACACAAACCCCGTACAGCTCGACAAGGAGGTTGAAGAGCTGACCAAGAACACCTTGCATTACCAAGCCATCATCACAGCGCTTGGCAACTTCGGTGCCCTGAACAAGATCGCGATCGGGAGTACCCAGAGATGAGTCAGTTGCTTGGTGTTCTTGAAATCAGCGGCAGCGGGCTTTCTGCGGAGCGCCTTCGTATGGAAGCCGCTGCACAGAATATTGCTAACGCGATGAACACAAGCTCCTCCCCGGACGCTGTCTATCGTCCTCTTCGAGTGATCACCGAACAGGTGAATTTCGCTGGATTGATGGGCGAGGAGGGCGTTGGTGCTAACGAACATGCGGCAATTCGTGGTGTTCAGTCTCGAGTAGCGCTCTCTAACTCCCCCGCCCGGTTGATTCATGACCCGGAGCATCCGCTCGCGAATGAGCAGGGAAACATTTATCGACCGGGTATTCAGGTGGCACTCGAGATGACTGAAATCATGATGGCCGTGAGGGCCTATGAGGCGAATGTGAAGGCAGTTGGTGCAGCCAGACAGATGTTCCAGAGTGCGTTGCGGATCGGGAGTGGAACATGAGTGGAGATGCGATTGCGGCGGTAGGGCAGGTATCAGGCGAGGTGACTGCGGTGAATCGGAACCTCGGGCTTGATAGGGCCGACAACGGACTGTACGCGTGGGCCGCAGCTCAGATCGATGAGGTCGATGGCGCGATCCGAAATGCCGAGGTATCGATGCAGAGTCTGATCGTGGGCAAGGCGGAGAATCTCCATGAGGTCATGTTGGATATCGAGAAGGCACGAATCTCGCTTGACCTCACGGTACAGATTAGGAATCGGTTGGTAGAAGCCTATCAAGAAGTCATGAGGATGCAGATCTGATGCCGCTTCTTGGAACTATCGGTACTGAGCTCAAGGAAGGATCATGCTAGTTGGCAGCTGGTGGTCTGAACGTACCGTCAATGAGCAGTGGGCTCTTGGGCTAGGTGGACTGGCGTTTCTCGTGGCTGTGGGTATTGCAGCAGTGTGGGTAACAATGGAGCGCTATGAACCGCTTTTTAATGGGTTGACGCCCCAAGAGGTAACTGAGGTCGCCAATCAGCTAACGCAGGATGGTATTGAGTATAGGCTCGACCAAGATGCCGGACGCGTCCTTGTAACAAAGTCCGATGTGCAGAAAGCGCGTGCCACGATCATCGAGCATGGCCTGCCGCTGGGGAAGTTGCCCGGGTTCGAGTTGTTTAATGATATCGAATTCGGCATGACCGACTTTACGCAGCGAATCAATTATCAGAGGGCACTCGAGGGAGAACTCGCGCGGACAATTGCTTCACTTCATCCTGTTCAGCACGCGCGAATCCACCTGGTTCTGCCTCAGACAGGACTGTTTGCCAAGGATGGCAGTGCTGCATCGGCATCAGTGGTGCTGGTGCTCAAGGAGGGGGCGCATCTCGCCCACCAGCAGGTGAGTGGCGTTCGCGGATTATTGGCTTCGGCAATTCCTGGGTTGAGGCCGGCAAACGTGACGCTTCATGATCAGGCTGGTGTCAGTCTCGTGAGGTCTTCCCCTTCGGACGCGGATGTCGAAGGGACTGATACTTGGCTAGGCACCAAGAAGGGCTACGAGCGTTACTATCAGGAGAAGGTCTCAGATATCGTTTCGTACTTTGTGGGTGCGCGTGCTCACGTGCAGGTAAATGTCGAACTCGACCACGGTGGATATCCCATTCGACATACCACATGGATGAGTGCGCCACGAAGCGAAACTGCCCTGCCCGTGCAGCCTGAATCTTTGCCAGGTGCGACGGAGATGGTGTCGCTGGAACTGTCTGAGTCACTGGACAGCGATGTGGGCCGTCAACCAGCCGTCGGCGGTGCAACGATGCCGTACCGGTACCGCGATGTCCGTACCATGCCGGGGCCCCCGACGGTAGGGCGACTTACCATCTCGGTAATGTTGCCGGGGGTTGTCGACGATACGTTCAAGGAAGCGCTTCGAATCTCCATTGACAATGCAGTGGGGCTGCGACACGAACGTGGGGATGCCATTTCAATTGTCGAGTCCAATGCCGTGCAGATCCTAGGCACAGATGCAGTTCCAGCGAGTGACAATCGAACGCATTTCTCAGGGTGGTTCTCAGGCTCGTCTCCGGGGATTGTTTTGGCGATTGGAATGGGAGTGTTCTTGCTCCTGGTGGGGGGTGTGGCTCTGGTTCTAAGGGCACTGTCCAGCTCTGCACGATTGGGGGGGGCTGATCGGGAAGCGCTACTGAACGAATTACAGACATGGATCAGCCAAGGTGAAGAGGTGACCAATGCTCGATCGTAACTACCGTTTGATTGCGGTAGCGCTCTGCACGTTGAGCGCCGAGGATCGGCGATGGATGCTTGCCCGCCTGGGAGCCTCACGTCGGCCCCACCTTGAGGCGGTGATACGGTCGTTGCCTCCAGGATCTGCATCGCTCAGCCTTGATGAGGTTCGTGCGTTGGTGCAAGAAGTGCTTCAGGCGGAGCCCAGCCGCCCTGATGGTGCTGATTCGGTCGCAGCCATGCACATGGAATATTTAAGCGGGATGGTGCCGGGATGGATGCGGACGACGCTGCTCGCGGATGAACGCCATCTGATTGATCAGGGGTTGAGAATTGATGCGATACGCGCCGCTCGCGAATGCGTCAGACATGCAGCCGAGAGGCAGCAGGCCGCCTGATGAAGGATTCATGCATTCCCATGCCTATCGATAGCCTGAAGGAGGGCATCTGGTGGGTGCTTTGATCAAGAGTGGGCGCGTGACGAACGGAATTGCTGTGGCGATACCGATGCCCGCGCCGGCAAAGGATCTGGATGTGTCAAGCACCACCAAGCCGCACGACGTAGAGCAGTGCTCCGAGGTCCGCGCACAGACGCTTGCCGACTCGGAGGCAAGTCGTTTGGCTCAGCTCAATGAACTGGCCGAACTGAGGGAGAAAGCGACAGCTGAAGGATATGCCGCAGGGATCGCGACAGCGATCAAGGATGGTGAGGAGGCTTGGTCTGAACGCCTCGCGGCGATTGAAGAGGTGCTCAAGGCGCTGCATCAGGAACGACGGGATGCAGAATCGCAGATCGTGGACGCCGCCGTCGAGATCGCCTTTGCCGCAGTCATCAAAGTTCTCGGAGACGCGCTTGGTCGCCGCAACGGAATCATTGATGTCGTTCGCGCAACGATGAATCAGGTTCCCGAGAGTAGATCAGTGACCAGCATCCGCCTTTCTCCCGACGATTGGGCGCATCTCGGGGAAGATGGCCGGCAAGTCCTTACGGCCGCAGTCAGCCCGCCTGTCGAAATTGTGCAGGATGCCCGGGTCAGGGTCGGTGGATGCATCCTCGGAATGGATCGGGGCTCGCTTGATGGTCGCCTTGAGGTTCAGTTGGGGCGTATGAAGCAGCACATCCTGGATGCCCGCGCGCGCATGGAGGCACCCGATGGCAGTTGATCTGATTGACGTCACCCCGATCACCGGAGCCCTGACAGGGGCACATCTGGTGCCGCAGGTCGGCGCCATAACCGGATGCCATGGGGCCACCATCGAAGCGGATGGCCCCGACGCGTCCATTGGAGAGATGTGCGAAATATTCGGCCTCAATACCCACCAGCCGATTAAGGCGGAGGTCGTCGGCTTCCGGGACAAGACGACCATTTTGATGCCCTATGGTGCCGTGCAGGGTATTCGCCCAGGATCAGAGGTCATGGCAACGGGTTTGTTCCCGCATGTTCCCGTCGGTCCGGCCCTCCTGGGCAGGGTGATTGACGCGATGGGCGGGCCCCTCGATGGCAAGGGCCCCATTCCGGCTGAATCGTTGCAGCCGCTCCAGGCACCGCCGCCGAATCCCGTTGAGCGTGAGCGGATCCGTGACGTTTTCGGCACCGGGGTGAGGGTCATCGACCTGTGTGCCACGGTTGGCGTTGGCCAGCGAATGGGGCTTTTTGCAGGCAGTGGCGTCGGGAAGAGCACCTTGATGGGGATGATCGCCGCCTCTTCGACATCAGAAGTGAGCGTCGTCGCACTGATTGGTGAGCGGGGTCGCGAGGTTCGAGACTTCATCGAAGAGCATTTGGGCGCCGCGCTAGAACGCTCAGTCGTTATCGTCGCGACGGCCGATCAGACTGCACTTGTGCGTCGCCAGGCAGCGTTGGCGGCGATGTCAATCTCGGAGTACTTCCGGGACCAGGGACGTACAGTACTGTTGTTGCTGGACTCCATCACCCGACTGGCGATGGCTCAACGGGAGATCGGTCTTGCGGCGGGCGAGCCGCCGACCTCGCGTGGATACACTCCATCCGTGTTTTCGTCGTTCCCGAGTCTGCTGGAGCGAGCGGGTCGAGGCAGAGTCGGTGTCGGCAGCATCACCGCGATCGTGACGGTACTCGTGGAGGGTGACGATCTCAACGAGCCCGTATCGGACCATGCCAGGGCCACATTGGATGGACATATCGTTCTATCCAGAGAGCTTGCAAATCAAGGGCGCTTTCCTGCAGTTGATCCGCTCAAGAGTTCGAGCCGACTGCTGCGTACACTGAGCTCAGATACTGAATACCGGGCTATTGAGCGGTGCCGGGAGATACTGTCGTTATACGATGAATCGAAGGACATGGTGAACTTCGGCTTCTACAAGAAGGGCGCCAATGCGGAGCTTGACGCTGCGATTCGTATTGCACCGAAGCTATGGAAGCATTTCCGGCAGGACGTGTCTCAGGCGGAGGATCGAAGCCGCCAGATGTCGCGTTTGCGATCGATATTGGAGCTCTCATGATGAGCAGCCATCGCGGCAATATGCTGTCGTCCCTGAAGCGACTCGTAACACTCGAGTTACACCAGGCGAAGGTCACGCGGGCTGAATGCGAAGCGGCCCTATCCCGCAGTGAGCACGTCCGCGATCGTGCAGATGTCGCCTTCACCGAGACCGGTGCCCGGATGGGCATTGCCGTTGCGGCAGGGCAGTCGATCGACATGCCGGGACTGTGTTGGAGCATGGACAGATCTGCTGAACAGCTTTCGTCCCTGCAGGCAGCGGAGGCGCGTGTTCGTGCAGATGCCGCCGCCGTGCAACAGGCTGAGATCGCGGTAAATGCCAAGCGCCGAAAGGAAGACTCGGTATCGGATTCACTGAGAGTTGAAGAGAATCGGCACCGACAGATGCTGGGCAATCGGTTGGACACAGAAGCTGAGGAGCTTTGGCTCATGAGGAGGGTGCGAAAATGAGTGTGGATACAACTCTGGGGTTGAATCGCCCCGCCTCCCCTACTGGTGAGCTATCGCTCAGAGAGCGCCGCATGGAGGAGAAGGCATTCCGGGATATTTTCGACAGCGTGATCGAGTATCGGGCGTTCGGAGGCGATCGACCTGCCCACGAATCGAACCGTCATGCGAGCGGAGGCGCGAATACTTTGCCGGGCCAGGATGGCGCCACGCAGGCTGTGGCCAAGGCGCATTCGGCTGGGCCAATGTTGACGGCTGAAGCCCGTATCGCATCGAGTCGAGGGGAATTCTCCGGTCTCGTAGGGCAGCTTTCGAAACGCGCTCACGCTCATAGCCCCGCCAGTTTTGGCCCCGAGCGCAGCTCGGCACGCCCTCAGCAGTTGGCGCGTGGACCCGAGGCGATTAGTCGCTTTCAGCCAGCGCTTAAGCAATCGATGCGTGCTTGGAGTCCCATGGTCGTGCAGATATCTGAGGCTGGGGCAGGGCTGAGCATCGTAGTGAGGGTGCCGAGTTCATTGGCGCGGAACGAAGGCGAAATGGTCCGTCGAATCAAGGCATTTTGTGAGTCAATCAACCGGACCCTGCTCTCGATCACAGTGAATGGTGAGGTCACTTGGGAGTCGCGTCCCGGCCAAGCCTCCGACATCTTTTCAGAGGAGCACACACATGGCAGTTGAAGCCGTTGGTGGCGTTTTCGGCGCCGGCCTCAATAATCTGGATCGCGCTGGTGTGAGTCAGGACGATTTCATCCGTCTCTTCCTCACGCAGCTGAACTTTCAAGATCCGCTTGAGCCCGTCGACAACCGAGAGTTTCTTGCTCAGCTCGCGCAATTCAGCTCGGTTGAGCAACTGAGGCTCGTCGGCGAAAACATTGATGCGCTTCTGACGCTTCAGGCATCGACACAGACCATAGGCCTCATCGGACGCACGGTTGAGGTCATTGGCAACGGTGGGCAGACCGCAGTGGGAGAGGTCACCACCCTGAGTTTCCGTTCTGGCGGGCCTCTGATAACCATCAGGCAGTCTGATGGGAACGTCATTCCGGATGTGTCTCCCGCCCAGATCACGCTGATACGTTGAGGAATGACATGAGCGGACTAACCAGTATCTATGTGAGCCTGACTAGCCTTCTCTCATTCTCGAAGGCGCTCGACGTGATCGGCGATAACGTGGCTAATCTCAACACGGTCGGCTTCAAGGGATCCGATCTGCTGTTCTTCGATATCCCGAACGACCCCCAAGGCAGGAACGATCTGGGGTCCAACAATGGAGGGAACCCCGCTGGCTTCGGTGCTTCAGTAACGACGGGCGGTCGCAGATTCCTCGCTGGCGAAATTCGCGAAACCGGGACGGCTACGCACATGGCCATTCGTGGGCAGGGGTTCTTCGTTCTCGAGACCGATAACGGGTTGGTCTACACGCGAGCGGGGCAGTTTGACCTTGACGAGAGCGGACGACTGATAGATCCAACGACCGGGGGGCGGCTTCAAGCCAACGCCAGCGGGAGCGTGGGCGATCTAGTAATTGATCTCGACAAAACCAATCCGCCGAGTCCAACAACCGGGATTTCGTTCTCGGGCAATTTGTCAACCGGAGATGACGCTCACGATATCAGCAGCCTTGAAGTCTTCGATGCCGACGGTACAAAGCGGGAGTTGTCGCTTTCGTTCACGAATAACGGTAGTACGACATCTGGAAGCTGGACCGTCACGGTGGAGGATGAGGATGGCGTCGAGTTGCTCGACGGCGAAATTCGTTTCCAGGGGGCAGGGTTTCCATCGCCTGGCTTTAGTACGCTGGACCTTACGGTAGTCGCAGCCTCAGGGGAGACCTCTTCCATCATGCTCGACTTTGGCACTCCGGGTAGTCTCGATGGTGCGACATCGTTCTCGGGCGGCACGACATCGACACTGCAGGCTGAGGTCGACGATGGATACGGGATCGGGCGACTGACGAATTTCGCGTTCGATCCAGAAGGAGTGGTGACGCTGACATACTCCAACGGACAAACCGAAGTCGGCCAGCGAGTCGCGCTGGCATCGGTGTCGGACCCCCAGCAGTTGGTCAGCGTTGACGGCGTCTACTTCTCCGGTGGAGACGCATCAATCGGACGCGGTGTTCCTGGCGAGGGTGGATTGGGCAGTCTCGTGCCCCGAAGCTTGGAACTGGCCAATATTGAGCTGGCTCGGGAGTTCGCCGATATCATCATCCTCCAGCGTGGTTATCAGGCGAGTTCGCAGGTTATGAACGTGTCGAGCCAGATGATCGAGGATGTCTACAACAGTTTGTCGGGTCGCTAGGGATGATGCGTCCTTTCCGAATTCTGGGGCGCTCGCACCTTGTTGGTCTGGAGCGTCGCGCCTCCGAGGCCACTGTGCGTTGGAGCGAGCGGTGGTTGCCTGTTGATCATCCCCCGGTCATACCAGCGGTTTCTCCGTGGCAGGTTGACGGATCGAGGCCGCTCGAGTGGCGGATGCTTCGGGTAGGAGGCAATTCAGTATTGGTCGTGGTACCAGACTCAGCTGGTCTTTGTGCTCGGCTTTTGGGGCAGCGCCTTCACCATACCGATCCCGCGACAGAGCTGTTCGACGCAGCGGCGCATGAGATGGCATCCCTCGCGGCGTGCGATCTGGCTGCGGAAATTGTCGTCGGATCTCGCTCCGACGCGGAGCCTTGTGGCGTGGTGAATCCATTGGAGGTGCCCGACTTCTGTGCCAGCACGACCGGGGCAGTCCGTGTGGATATCCTTGCTGAACCTGCAGGTCAGTCGCTGATGTCCATCGTTGTGCCCGGGTCCTGCTTGCCCGTAAGCCAGGCGTCCCATCAAGCGAGTGGTTCTTACCAATTGGTATCTCGCAGTCGGGCGATCAACAGTATTGCGCTGGGTATGGATGTACTTCTTCTTGATGATGCCGTAAGCGTGGGTGACCTCAGGGACATGCAGGTGGGCGACACTCTATTGCTGTCGGCGAAAACCCAAAGCCCCGTCCAGGTGGCCATGGCCAGCGGTGGCGTAAAGCTGGGATTTGCCCGGCTTGGCGCGCGGGGTGGGCAGAAGGCAATTCGTGTGGAATCAGGTTCTATATAAGGCAGGGACAAAATGAGTGACGAAGAAGCAACAGTCGCGCCGATCAAATTCGAAGAAATCGGAGATCGGCCCGGTGATCGTGAAGGCAAGCGATGGGTAGACGCGCAGATCGACCTGATCCGTGATGTCAAGGTCGGGCTCTCTGCGCGCTTGGGCAGTTGTCAGCTCAGCGTCGCCGAGTTGTTTGCGTTGAAAGAGGGTGGAGTTGTGTCCCTTGAACAAGGGGTGGATTCACCTGTAGACCTGATCCTCGAAGGGCGGGTTATCGCCAGAGGCAATATCGTGGCGGTGGATGATCAGTTTGGTGTTCAAGTCACCGAGATACTCGAAGACGCAAGCGCGCTCTCGTGACGGGGCGATTGGCGGCAAGCTGCTCAAGGGAGCCTGGGCGTAGAGTGACTGTCGGTGCCTTGATGTTGGCCAGTCTCGGGCTCGCGGTTCCCGTGCTCGGCACGGCTGCTGAAATATCCAGTGACCCTGGCAGTGGTGTCGGTGTATGGCGTATGGCGGTCGTTCTACTTTACCTCTGCGTGGTGGCTGGCATCGGCATCCTGCTGGTCAGGCATTTTCGCCGGCGCGGTCTGGCTATTGGCACGTCTGCCTCCTCTGAGCTCATCCAGCTGCGAGCGGTTCGGCGACTGACCCCAACCTCACAAGCGGTCCTGCTTGAGGTCGAGGGCAAGCAGGTGCTTGTTGTCGTTGCGTCCTCCGGTATCGCTACAACCTTGTTGGGAGGCGACGATGGGAGCTGACAGGATGTTCCGTCTGTTGGCCCTTGCCACGATTGCGTTGGTGCCTGCACTCGGGATGGCGGCTGATACGCCCGATCTGGTTTTCCCTGGGGGTTCCGTCCAGTTGGATGGTGACCAGGCCGGAAACTTGAGCACGCCGCTGAGGTTGATGCTCATCCTCACCGTTCTCAGCTTGGCCCCCTCGCTGTTGCTCATGACCACCGCTTTCACCCGCATCATTATCGTGCTGGCGATGCTGCGCCATAGTCTGGGCATGCCCTCCACCCCGCCGAACGCGGTACTGATCAGTTTTGGCTTGTTGCTGACTGCCTTGACGATGGCGCCGGTGTGGACAGATATCAACCAGAGTGCTTTCAGCCCGTATATTGCGGGCGAGCTCGACGACAAGGCGTTTGCGGAGCGCGCCCTACTGCCGATTCGCGGCTTCATGATCGCCCAGGTGCGGGAGAAGGATCTCGCGCTGGTGCTGGATCTCGCGGATAGCCCGGTTCCAGAAGATATCTCGGGTGTGGAGACGATCCATCTCGTTCCCGCGTTCATGCTGAGCGAGCTAAGGCGCGCCTTCGAAATCGGCTTTATCGTCTTTCTCCCGTTCATCCTGCTCGATATCATCGTGGCGAGTGCGCTGATGAGCCTCGGAATGATCATGGTGCCGCCGCTGGCATTTTCGTTGCCGCTCAAGATTCTGCTATTTGTGCTCATCGATGGGTGGGCGTTGCTGACGGCTTCACTGGTCAATAGCTTCGTCGCGGTGTGAGGGCTCGTGAGCGAGCCCAACGTCCAAGATCCTGCTGCACTGCAGGCGCTCGATGAACGTCAACTATGGCACCTCTGGCGGTCCGAAGGAGATGTCGGGGCGCGCGAGAAATTGGCGCAACACTACCTCTGGTTGGCCAGAGCCCTGGCCTTCCGCTTCTACAACGAAGCCCGGCGCGATGCTGATCTTGACCCACAGGAATTGATTCAGATCGCCTCCATCGGATTGCTGGAGGCAATTGATCGCTTCGACCCGACACGTGGCGCATCGTTTGCAACCTTCGGCAGGAAGCGCATCATCGGCGCCCTGCGCGATGGCGTGGACAAGCACACTGAACAGCGCGCCCAGCTGGCCTTGTCGAGACGGGTACGAAAGGAGCGCAGAGAGTCACTTGTCGCCGACCACGATGCCAAGGATCCACTGTCGGAACTCGTCGATGTCGCGGTTGGCCTTGCCATTGGCATGCTGCTGGAGGACTCCCCACTTTTCTGGGATGAGAGCGCACAGGCGACCAAGCCCTACCATGAGGATGAGCTGTCGGTGCTGCGCGAACAGTTCAAGCAGATCGTCGAAAGTCTGCCGGGTCGGCATCGTGATGTAGTGCGCTATCACTACTATTTCGATCTGTCGTTCAGCGATATCGCCGAGCTGATGCAACTCAGTCGCCCGAGAATATCCCAGCTTCATGCCAGGGCCTTGGCGATGCTGAGGGAACGATTCAACGGCTTAGGTGGATTTGACGCCCTAGCGTAAAAAGATAATCAAAAAATACAGTTAGTTACGAGCATCTCACCTTCTGGACCTTAACAACCCGTCCTGATGTACTGATCACGCGTATGAGGGCTGAACGAGCTTTCATGGACGCGAGCACTGGCGTTCATTGGCAAGGAACGCAAGGGTGATCGCATCATGACGGGAATCGTCGCTGGGGAAGGTCTGGGCCTGTACAACGGGTCATTGGCGCATCTCAACGGGTTTGGGGCACAGGGCAACGCCCGGCTGGGGAACGGCAATGATCGTGCTTGGGTCAACGCCGCCAATGGCAACCTGGTCATTCAGAGCCAGGACGACTACCTTGCCGCACTGGGCCTGGATGTCATGGCCACCCGGACCTACAACAGCCGGGGGCTGCTGGATGATGACAACGGCGACAACTGGCAGCTGAGCTTCTACCGGCGGTTGTTGAACCTGCCTGCCGGCGCGGGCACGGGTGAGATCACCCGCGTCAACGGCGATGGACATCGCGCCGTATTCACCTACGACAGCGGCACCGGCAAGTGGATCAGCACGGACGGGTCCGGCGCCCACGACACCCTTTCCAAGGTTGGCAGCGAATGGGTGTACGAAGAAGGCAGCAGCGGGCTGCGAGAGACCTTCGACAGCAACGGCAAGATCATCAAGGCTCAGGACCGTGACGGTCACGGCCTTGCGTTTGACTACAACGGCGCCGGTACCCTCATCACCGCAGTCCGTGTGGTTGATGCCACGGGCGCCACCGTTGAGACCACCAAACTCACCTATTCCGGCAACCGCCTCACCAACATCCGGATTGACCGGATGGACGCCGCCACCGACGCCATACGCGTGCGCTACACCTATGACGGCCAAGGGCGGCTATCCCAGGTACGGGTGGATCTTGGTAACCCCAACGACATCACCGCCGAATCCGGCATCAACCGCTACACCACCACCTACACCTACGACGGCACCAGCAACCGGCTGGCCGGCATTTCCCAGAGCGACGGCTCCGAGCTGCTGATCACCTACGTACAGGTGGGCAACGACTACCGGGTTGCCAGCCTCGCCCAGCGCGAAGCCGTCGTGCAGGGCAGCCCCGTCTACCGCACCACCACCTTCAACTACGACATTGCCGACCGGCGCACCGACGTCACCGACGCCCTTGGCCTGGTCACCCACTACCACTACGACACCCAGCAACGACTGACCCGCGTGGTCAGCCCCGAAGCCAGCAACGGCGTTCGCAGCACCACCGAATACCAGTACGACAGCGACGACAACATCACCCGCGTCACCACCAGTGTCACCGGCAGCACCAGCCGCGCCGTGGACTACGCCTACGACAGCAATGGCAACCTCACCGAAGTGCGCGATGCCGGTGGCAACACCGTGCGGCGCAGCTACAACGCCCAGAACCAGCTCAGCACAGAAACCGTCTACCTCACCCCCGACCCGGATGGCGCCGGCGCCGGTCAGCCCGGCAACGGACTCACCACCCGCTACCTCTACGACAACGAACAGCACCTGCGCTTCATCATCAGCGCCGAAGGGCGGGTCACCGAGAACCGCTACCACGCCAACGGCCACGCCGCCGACGGACAGATTCAAAGCAGCATTCTTCACACCGGCCAGCTTTACAGCGGCGGCAGCTACACCGAAGCCGCCCTCGAGAGCTGGGTCAACGGCCTGAGCGACAAGCAGCTGGCCGAACGGATCGACTACACCTACGACGCCCGTGGCCAGCGGGCCAGCCAGACGCGCTACACCGCCCTCGACAGCAGTGGCAACGGCATTCCCGCCGACAGCGCCACCAGCCGCTACGTCTACAGCGCCGCTGGCGAACTGCTGATGAGCATTGGCGCCCGCAACACCAGCGGCAGCCCCACCGCCGGTGACGCCCACGTCACCAGCTATACCTACGACGGCCTGGGCCGTCTGCGCACCCTGCAAGACGGCAGTGGGCGCATCAGCACCACCAGCTACGACGCCGCCAACAACACCGTCGTCACCAGCGCCCCACACGGCCTGGTCACCACCACCGTCTATAACCGGGCGGGCGACCGCATCAGCCAGCAGCAGACGGCCGGCGCCACCGACTACGGCACCACCCGCTACCACTACGACCAGAACAGCCGTCTTCGCATGACCGAAGACGCCACTGGCGCACGCACCCACTACCTGTACGACAGCCGAGGCTGGCAGGTCGGCATGATCAACCCCGAAGGGGAGCTCACCGAAACCGTTTACAACGACGCCGGGCAGATCGTCCAGGTTATCCGCTATGACGGACGGCTGGACCCCGACGCCCTGGTAGATGTCGACGGCAACCCCCTGAGCTTCACCCTTGACCAACTGCGAGGCGGAACCCCCGCCAGCCCACTCAACCCCCGGCCGGTCACCGACCTGAATGGCGTCGACCCCGGCACTGACCACAGCATCAGCGACAACCAAGCCAGCATCCTGGTGGCCCCGGATGCCACCCTCAACGACGACGGCAGCACCCTCACCACCCTCACTGCCATCATTCTGGATGCACCGGATGGGATTGCCGAGACCCTGAGTGTCAATACCGCCGGCACCAACCTGGTGGCCAACTGGGATGCCAGCCGCAACCTGCTGACGGTGACCGGCAGCGGCGGCACCGCACGTGCCATTACCCAGTTCCAGCAGGTATTGCGCACCCTCAGCTACAGCAACAGTGGCGGCAGCCCCACGCTGGGGGCGCGGCAGGTTCAGATTGCGGTGGACGATGGTGAAGACCACAGCATTGTCAGAATCTCCACAGTGACCCTGACGGGCCCGAACCAGGGGCCCGTGGTTGATCTCAATGGTGGCGCGGCAGGGACCGGTAGCAGTGCTAGCTACGCTGAAGGCGCCCCGGCCACGACCATCGCCAACCCGGCATTGACGGTCAGCGATGCTGACGACGCCACGCTGAGTTCCGCCCAGGTCGTGATCAACGGCCGCCAGAACGGTACGGCGGAAGTGCTCAGCGTGACGACCAGCGGCACCGGTATCAGCGCCAGCTTCAACGCGAGCACCGGGGTACTCACCCTCACCGGCACGGCGAGCGTCGCCGACTACCAGCAGGTGCTGCGCACGCTGAAATATGAGAACAGCGCCAGCCCGATGACAGGCAGCAGCCGAACCATTGCATTTACCGTCTCTGACGGGATTGCCGATAGTGGCGTTGCGGTTCTCAATCTGTCGTTGGTTGCCAATGCAGCACCCGTGGTGGATCTCAATGGTGCTGCTGGCGGTATCCATTTCGCCGCAAGCTTTGACGAAGGTGACCCGGCTACGCTGATCGTCAGCCCGTCGCTGACCATCAGCGATGCTGATGGCAGCACCCTGAGCTATCTGCAGGTAGCTCTCAACAACCGTCAGGATGGCAGCGCTGAGTCGCTGTCGGTGGATGTGGGCGCAACCGGTATCAGCGCCAACTACAACGCGTCGACCGGCGTACTGTTGCTGTCGGGAACGGCCACGTTGGCCGACTACCAGCAGGTATTGCGGACCCTGAAGTATCAGAACACCGCCGTTCCCATGACCGGCGTCTCGCGCACTGTTGCCGTCTCGGCTTCGGATGGGATCAGCACCAGTACCGTTGCCAATGTCACGCTGACGCTGGTGCCGGCCGCCAATTTTGCGCCGGTAGTGGACCTCAACGGCCCCACGGCCGGCACCGGCTACAGCACGACCTTCACGGAAGGGGATACGCCGGTACTGATTGTCGGCAGCACGCTGACGGTCAGTGACCCCAATCCCGGCGCCACCATTGCGGGGGCCACGATCACCCTCACCAATCTGGCTGACGGTGCTGCCGAGAACTTGTCGGTCATCACTGCGGGTACCGGCCTTTCTGCCAGCTATAACAGTTCGACGGGCGTACTCACACTCAGCGGCGTGGCCGCGCCGTCGATTTACGAACAGGTACTGCGCACCCTGCGCTATGAAAATGCCAGCCAGGCGCCGACCGCAGGTGATCGCAGCATCAGTGTTGCAGTGACCGATGGTCAGGACAGTAGCGCCTCAGCCTACAGCACGGTAACAGTCGTTCCGGTCAATGACGCGCCAGTGCTAGACATGAACGGTGCTGCGATTGGCACCCAGCACCAAGTTGAGTTTCCTCCGTTGGGGCTCTTTGTCTTCATTGGGCAAGAACTAGATCTTTCTGATGTCGACAGCCTGATGCTGACAGGGGCGACCGTCACGATTGCGGATATCCTGCCAATAGCGGAGTCGTTTCAGGCTACCACCAGCGGCACGCCTATTAGCGGGAGCGCATCCGGCGGGGTCTTCACACTGAGCGGGACCGCGACGGTGGCGGAGTATGAAGCCGTTCTACGCACGCTGCGTTACCGGCGTCTGACGCCTGGCGCGTTGATGGGGCAGGACTATCGCGATGTCCTGGTCACCGTGACCGACGGGCAGGACACCAGTGAGGTAGGCGTTGTACGGGTCTGGAAGCCCGGACAGATGCCCCAGGGTCTGATGGCCGGTGGTGGAGGTGAGGGTGGCAGCCAGCTGATGGCTGGCGAGGGCCTGCAGCTCGAAGGCGCTGGGAGCTCCCAGACACAGAGCCTGCAACCCCAGCCGCTGTCCGGCGAAGGCGGCGCACCGCTGATGCTGATGATGGGCGGCACGCCCCTGAGCGGTGCCGCCACCAACCGCATCACCTCCTACGTCTACGACGTGGCCGGTCGCCAGATCTTCACCCTGGTGGATGACAGCGAAGGCAGCCTCACCCGTCGCGCTGTCACCGAAACGGTCTATGACGGCGCCGGCCGCATCACCAAGACCATTGCCTACGCCAATCGCATTGCCCCCGACGCACTCACCGAAGCCGCCGTTCGCGGTGCCCTGAGCACCAGCGGTGATGACCGCATCAGCCGCAACTTCTACGACGGCGACGGCCTGCTGCTGGCCGCCCTCGATGGCGAAGGCGGATTGACGGAACAGATCTACGACGACGGCGGGCGCCTGATCGAACAGGTCGCCTACGCCACCGCCACCAACCCCAGCCACTGGGCCAGCGGCAGTCTCACCGACCTGCGGCCCGGCAGCACCGCCGATGACCAGCGCAGCCATCACCTCTACGACGCCCGGGGGCAGAAGACTGCCACCATCGACGCCGAAGGCCACCTTAGCACCTGGGCCTATGACGATGCCGGCAACACCGTCGAAGAACGCCGCTACACCGGCACCGTCAGCTACAGCGGCCAGAGCGTGGCTACCCTGCAGAGCCAGGCCATCGCCGCCACCCCGGCGGGCCAGCTGCGCTACCGCGCCAGCGAATGGGTCTACGACAGCCTCAACCGGCAGACCGAAACCCGCGACATCCTCGCCGCCAATGGCGGCGGGCTGACCACCCTCAGCACCACCACCTACGCCTACGACACCGACAGCGGCTTTCTCATCTCGAGCACGCACGCCGCCAACGACGCCCCCGAGGCCCGTACCACCACCACCGACTACGACCACCTCGGCCGCATCACCCGGCAACTTGACGGCGAAGGCAGCCAGGCCCTCGCCGCCGCCGCCCCCGGCGCCGCCCAGGAGGCGGTCTGGACCGCCTACGGCGCCCACAACGAGCACGACGACGCCGGCCGGGTGATCCGCAGCACCGATGCCAGCGGCAACACCAGCTATTACTACTACGACCACGCCAACCGCCTGCGCTACAGCATCAACGCAGCGGGCGAAGTCCAGGAAACCACCTACAACGCCTTCGGCGAAGCCGCCGACATCATCATTTACGCCAACCGCATCAGCACTGCCGGGATCACCGGCGGGCTGATCGAAGGCGACCTGCCCGGGCTCAGTCCTGATGCCAACCGCGACCGCAAGACCACCATCAGCTACACCCTGCGGGGACAGGCCGACATTCGCCAGGATGGTGAAGGCTTCCAAATCGATCGTGATTACAACGCCTTCGGTCAGCTGCACACCCAGCGCAGCGACAGTGGCGCCACCCCCGGTGCCCGCACCCGCACCGACACCTGGAGCTACGACCGTCGTGGCCTGACCGAGACCAGCCTCACCGACAGCGGCGGCCTCAACCTCAGCCGCAGCCGTGAATACGACACCTTCGGCCGGCTCACCGGCGAGACCGACGCCCGGGGCCACCTCTGGCAGACCGCCTACGACAAATTGGGGCGTGTTCTCACCACCACCGACCCCCTCAGCCAAACCCAGGGCGCCCCCACCACCTACGACGCCTTCGGCCGGGTTCTGACCCAGACCGACAAACTGGGGCACACCACTGCCTACCAGTACGACGACCTACAGCGTAAAACCACCGTCACCAGCCCTGAAGGCATCGTCACCACCCGCACCCGCAACGCCCATGGCGAAGTGATCGAGATCCGTCTGGCCCAGGCCGGCGATGATGAAATCACCCGCTACAGCTACAACCGCGACGGCCAGCTTGAAGCCACCGTCAACGACATGGGCAGCGCACCCGACCTGGTCACCACCAACGAATACAACCCGGCCGGGTTGCTGAGTGCCGTTGTCGACGCCCGGGGTATCCGTACCGAATACAGCTACGACGCCGCCAACCGCATCATGACCCGAGTGATCGACCCGGGCAGCGGCACCAACCCCCTGACCGGCGAGGCCTACCTCAACCTCAGCACCAGCTACGACTACAACAGCGGCGGCGAAGCCATCAAAGTCACCGACGCCCGAGGCGTGGTGACCGAAACCGTGTTTGACCGCAAAGGGCAGACCGTTGCCGTCATTGTCGACACCGAAGGCCATGGCGGCGACGCCCCGCTGCGGCTGGCGACCGAATACAGCTACGACGGCCAGGGCCAGCGCATCACCGTACGGGAAGGCATTACCGCCACCCCCACCGGTACCGGCTGGAACACCAGCGGCACCGCCCTCAGAACCACCGCCTACGTCTACGACACCGCAGGCCGGCGGACCGAAGAGATCGTCGATCCCAATGGGCTGCAGATTACAACGCGGTATTTTTACGACAACAACAACAACCTGACCTTGCGTGAAGACGCCGAAGGCCACAAGTGGTGGACGGTATACGACGGCAACAACCGCGCCGTTTTCTCGGTTTCACCTGATGGGGCCGTCCGCGAAACTGTGTACGACGCCGAAGGGCGCGCCACCCTGACCACCCGCTACGCCGCCGCCGCCAACACGGCGGGCCTGGGCCAGGTCATCGACGAAGGCAACTTCCGTAGCACTCAGGTGCAGCCCAGTGCCAGCGACCGGCATACCGCCATGGCCTACGACCATGACGGCCGAATGACCCATCAGGTACAGGGATTCACGCTGAGTGGCGGCACCGGCACCGGCGGGTACCTCACTGAATTTACCCATGATGCAGCAGGCCGCACGCAACGTATGACCACGTATGCCGTTGCAGCGGGGGCCAGCTATGTTCTGACGGACGCAGGCATCAGCGGGCAGGCGGCTGCCGTAGCAGACGCCACCCGTGACCGCAGCGAGCACTACTACTACGACGCCGCCGGGCGCGAACGCTTCCACATTGATGCCACGGGCTATCTGCGGGAGCGCCTCTATGACGCCAGCGGCAATCTGCTCGCAGAACATCGGTATAGCGACACCCTCGGCGCCGGCACCATTGCCGGCCTCGGCACGACCGCCGATGTCCAGGCCGTCGTGGGCAATGCCAGCGGTGCGGGTGACCAGAGCGACACCTACGACTACGACGCTGCGAGCCGCCTGTCTGGTATGACCGACGCTGAGAATCATAGCGAGGCCTACCAGCTGGATGGCGCCGGCAACCGTATCGCGTTCCAAAACAAGAACGGCCACACCTGGACCTACCAGTATGACGGCGCAGGTCGCATGGTTAGTGAAACCACGCCTGAGGTTGACTACGTTGACGGCATCACCGTCACGCCGGGCTCCGGTGTCTACGAGCCGGATGTTGACCTCAACGAGGTCAGCGGCACCGCCATCGAGACTGCCATCACCTACGACCGCCTGGGCAACGTCAAAACCCGTACCGAAGCAGTGGGTACGACGGTTGAGCGCACCACCACCTATCACTACGATGGCGCAGGTCGGCAGACCACCGTCGAATATCCCGAAATGGACGGGATCATGGACCCGCTTACCGGCGTGGTTACCGACAATGTCCAAGCCCAGACCCAGACCTGGTTGGATGGTCGCGGCAACGCCGTCGTCAACCAGGACTTGAATGGCCACATCAGCCGCAAGACCTACGATGAAACCGGCCGGGTGCAGTACGAGATCGACGCAGAGGGCTACGTCACCGAGTACCACTACAACGCACTGGGCGATCGCACGCAGGTCATTCGCTACGCCGATGCCGTGAATATGGCCGGGTACGGCACGGCCGCCGTCACCAGCAGTCAGGTGGCGGGGCTGGTGGCCTCAATCACGGGGAATCGTACGGTGGAATACCAGTACGACCTCCATGGCCAGGTCACCAAAACGCTGCTGCCCGAGGTCTACTACTACGATGCCGCAACAGGCACATCCGGTAACCGGCAGCCTGAAACCCAGATGCAGTACAACGCCTTCGGCGAAGTGGAACTGCAGCGCAAGCTGCGCAATACCCAAGGCGGCGGCCAATGGGATGACACCTACTACTACTACAACCAGCGGGGCGAACGAACAGGTCAGATCGACCCGGGGGGCTATCTCACCGAATGGGAGCACGACGCCCACGGCAACGTCACCCGCCAACTGGAATGGGCTGACAAGCTCAGCGCGTGGTCCCTGGTGGGGGGCAGCATCCCACAGGGTTATGCACCGCCGACCGCCGATAGCGTCAACTACGGTGATACCAGTGACGATGTCACCCTGATCTGGGACCAGGACTTCAGCAGTGGGACCAGTGGTCTCACAGGCAGCGGCTTGAGTGCGCCAAGTAATGTCAGCCTTTCCGGAGGTAAGCTCCATCTAGTCAGCAACAACAGTAATAACACCTCAGATTTGCAGCCCATTCGTGTTGTGGGGGCACGTTCGTACGGCAATGATGACCATCCGGTCATTCGATTCGAATTTTCTGTGGGTGCAGGCACTCTCGGGCAGCAGTCCATCGGCGTGACCAGTTGGCCTCCAACGGGCACAGCCATTTATGCCTATGAACATCAGCTGCTCATCGAGAGCAAGCCAACCGGGGCCGACAATATCCGGTTCTACGGCAAAGGGGCGGGTGAGAGCAGCACCATCAGCCTGACAGACGGAGTGACCTACGAGCTCGAAATTGCGGTCAACGACAGCGGCTCCACTATGTACCTTCATCAGAAGGGCGCTGCCCGAGGCAGCTTGGCCATACACCGTGAGAACGGCGAGAGTAATCAGCTCGTGGCAACTGCGGCGGTGCGCAACAGCACGGCGCTTCCGTCAAGCACCGCTGTGTTGTCCATCGACAGCATGGAAGAGGTCTCGGGTGCGGCCTTCAATGACGTTGATGCACTTGCCAGTCGGCAAGCCCGGAACGTCCGGGAGGTCGTCTATAAGTTCGATGGGTTGAACCGGTTGATCGCCGAAGAACGCGTTGGCTATCGGAACGATGCGTTCAGCGAGGATGGGAACGTCATCGCCGGAGTCGCAGACGCTGTCACGGCGCATGTCTACGATGCCGTCGGGAATCTTATTTCAACGGTAGACCCTTCGGGCGCCGCTCGTCACTACTACTATGATGCGCTCGGGCGACTTCATCAGGAGCTCGCGCCAGAAAGAAGCTATGTCGTAGGCACGCAGCCTCTTCAGACCGAAACGGATCATCCGCTGACTGAGTATCACTACAACGCCCTCGGGCATGTGGTGCAGAAGCACCAATTCGCAACTGGGGTCAGCTACTCGTCGAGTAGTGCGCCGGCAACACCATCTGCAAGTGCTGCAGACAAGGTTGAGACCTACTTGGTCGACTTGCACGGGCGGCTGCAGACCACCGTTGATCCGATGAACGTGATCAGTCAGTCGCGTTACGATCGGATGGGCCGCGTCGTTTCGGAAAGGCTTGTGCCCGATGCAGGGGACACGCAGACGGTCGAAAGTGAGCGTCGATTCATCTATGACAGCCTCGGCAATCGCACGGAAACCTGGACGTTGCGCGACAGTGCGTTCAGCAAGGAGATGGTGCGCTACAACGCTTTTGGCGAAATCGATGCGCGTGGTGCGAACGGAAGCTTCTTCGAGTTCTATGAGTACGACAACGCAGGTCGTATTTGGCGGTCCAATCGAGACGGCGCTGCCAGAGTCATGCTGCACGATCTTGTGGGGAATGCAAACGTTGAAATCTTGAGTGACGAGCTGGATCTTCTTAGTAGTGCATATCAAGAGGCTGCAGAAGTGGCGGATATCTCCACGGGTATTCGATCTACACACTACCTGTACAACAGAAACTCCAAGCTTGTCGAAACAAGATTGCCTGGGATATCTGGTGTCTACGATTCGCAGACATCCTCGCCCGCACTTGTGCCAACCTTCCATGTGAGAGGAGAGTCCACCGTAAGAAGCGGGGCGTTCTTGGCATGGGCCATCACGGCACCGCATCGAGGGGTCAATGTCGAGGTCAGGTTGCGCGAGGTTGGAAGCAGTACTTGGCAGACGCCCGAAGTAATAGAAGGCGCAGCTATAGTTGGTGGAAATCAGGCGATTGGTATAGACCTAAGCGGATTTATCGAGGGCGCCTATGAGTATGAGCTGGACTACTTCATCAACGGCAGCTCAACAGCACTGTCCAAGGTGGTGGGAGAGACGTGGGTTTACGGGCCGCAATCACTGGTTAATCAGCAACAGGAACTTTTTGCTTATTCAGTGGTGACCGGCCCGAATGGAAACCCTGCACTTAAAATCAGCGCAGCTGTGGCCGGTGCGACGCAGGGGATGACGGCGCTGGAATTCTATTCCGGGTACGCTTTGCGATTTACTGTTCCTGTTACGTCGATCGGAGGTGGAGAATACGTTGTCGAAGACCTTCATGGTCTGTTCACGAATGAAGATGCACCGTTTATATGGGATTATGTGCGCCCGGTGGGTACTGCCGAAACTCGTATCGATGCGATCAGCTACGATAATCCAAATGTTCCCAATATAGATGCTGCAAGGACTCGACACCTTATCCTCCAGCAATTTGAAGGGGGGCTGCCTTACGCGGCGCTGCCTCTTCTGCCGCAGGTAGATTACTTTGCGATTCGAAAAATCGGCGAAACACAATGGAACGTCAGTCCATTCAGTCCATTCCTGCTGACGATGTTTCGCGATCGTGAGCCGTATGAATTTCGATTCCGGTTGTCAGAACAGGGCGGGGGCTATATTGATCTGACGGCTTTTGGTGGTACGGCGGATGGTTGGATTGAAGGTACTCACGTTCCACGCGCATACGAGACTATCGAGGCACCGACGGAAACTTACTCAGGCTTGTCCACGATCGTTCGGTATCAGGACGTTGATCGTTGGGGTAACGTGACGCGCGTTGTTGATGCACTGGGAAATATAACCTCGTATAGATACGATGAGTGGGGCAACTTGCTTTCAGAGACGTTGCCTGAAGTCGATATTGTGGCGGAGCAGGGAGCAATATCAGTATCGGCGCCAGTGACGCGGTGGGCATATGATCAACTCGGCCGCCGGGTAGCGGAAGTCGATGCACGAGGCAATACTCAGGCGTTACGATATGATGGGGCAAGTCTTGTTGTTGACGAGGTTGATCCGACTGGAGCAACAAGAGCGTTTGGCTACGACATTTTTGGCCGCGCGGTATATATCCAGAGGCCCGATCAAGCCGCAATTGTCAGGAATTACGATAAACATGACAACGTGCTTTCCGAATTCAATGGTGCTCGTACGATTCAGTATGAGTACGATGCTGCTGGGCGCTTGCGGGAGGACGAGTTCGCGAATTACAGCTATAACGAAGCAGGTGATCTTGTCGCGCGCACCATATCCGGTGTAACCACAACGTTTGAATATGATGCTGGTGGCAGGAAAGCCTTCGAGCATGATGCAATAAATGGGTATCAGCAATGGCAATACGATGATTGGGGGCGTGTCCTTACGTTCAGAGGAATTGATGGCGACGAAATCGTCTATGAATATAACTATGCTGGGCAGTTGACGGACGAAACATCATTAGATTACCGGAGAAGCTACGATTACTGGGAGAATGGGTGGTTGCGACGCTCTTCGATCGAGTACGCCCCTTACGCCGATTACCCAATCGCATCACCACGCTCAACAGCATACTATGACTACGATTCCAATGGCCGGGTTGTTCGACAGTATGAGCTCGGTGTGCAACACCAAGTAACGCAATATGATGCGCACGGCCGTGTCGTATTTTCCTCTGAAGGGCCTGGCAACGTTACTTATCAGTACGATGCTGTGGGGAATCGGCGATCTGCCACAGCCACCGCAGAAGATCGTGAGTATCAAGTTCACGTCAAAGAGTACTGGTTCTTTTACGATCAGGCTAATCGTGTTCGCGCCTACGGCGAAGGTTCGCGGCCAGACCCGAGAAACTACCTCGACAACGTTATTTTTACCGAGTATCAGTACGACCGCGCCGGGCAACGTATCAGTCAAATGACGCGGGAAACGGATTACCTGAGTGTTTCCGAGAGAACAATTGGTGCAGCATTTTACGAGCAGATATACGGTACCGCGTTCTACTTGCAAGGCCATGAGCGCTACGAATACGATCTGGCTGGGCAGTTGACGAATGTTCGGGATGGGCTAAATCAGAATGAAGTGATCAGTCGGCGTTACTACGATACGAAAGGGCGTGTCTACTACTATCAGGTTGTCGACGATTTCTCGCGATATTACCTGTACGACAACTCAGATCGTTTGGATCAAATGCTGGAGTTCGGTCAAGATAACGATATTACGAGCAACTACCAATACGACTCGCAAGGCCGGCTCACGCGAAACGACGTTACAGCGACGGGGCCGGGGGGCTATACCGCCGCCTATCAGTACACGTATGTTGCGGGGCCGACTGGATATTTGGAGAAGACCGTTACTGCCACTCGGCAGGGTGTGGCGGGACAGAAGATCTCCACTTCTACATACGATGCTCGAGGACAGCTGATAACGGTTATGGCTCCTTTTGATCTCAGCGGCCCTGGTCTGTCGAAGCGGGTTAGTTACAATGTTGCTGGTGAGGTCGTGGCACGACGTGACTCGGATCAGCCCTCCGAGCGAGGTGGCACGCGGTACATAAGCGTTGGCGGAAACCCGCTTGGGCGCTACGGTACGCCAAGTACGCCCGATGCTCCCTTTATCGACTTCAACTACAACGTAGATCCTGTCAGCGATGAGTACCCAGCTAGCGTGCCGGGTTCTTACATCGTCTCGGAGCAGGGCGAGACAGTTCGGGATGTTGCCCGAGCCGTCTATGGCGACGCCAATCTTTGGTATCTGGTCGCGGATGCAAACGCGTTGGCGCCTGACGACGTGTTGCGTCCTGGCCAAGTTCTCAGTGTTCCCAATGCAGTTCAGCCGAGTGGCAACACGGCAGACACTTTCCGTCCGATTGGCGATCTGGTGGGTGATACTCGCCCGGACCTGCCGGTACCACCGCCGCCACCGGACAAGAGTTGTGGCACGTTCGGCATAATTCTCGTCATCGTGGTCGCAGTGGTTGTGAGCGTTGTCAGCTTCAACACACTCAGTGGGCCAGCCACCGCAGCAGTGTCCAGCGTATTGGGTGGATCCACTGCCGCCGGAGCGGTCGCCACCACAGGGGGGGCAATCCTGGCCGGTACGGCCGCTGGCGCTGCCGCCAGCGCTGCCAGCCAGCTGACCGCTATTGCAGCGGGCCTTCAGGACGACTTCAGCTGGAGTGATGTCGGGCGGTCTGCCCTTCAAAGCGGATTGACGGCGGGGGCGCTGCAAGGGTTCGGGCTGGTAGGTCCCGATGCAGATGCACTATCGTGGCTGGGCGACTTCGCGGAAGTCGGACGGGCGGTGGTCTCCAACGCCGTGAGCCAGGGCATCGGCATGGGTCTGGACATGCAGGATGAATTCAACTGGAACGCCCTGGCGGGCACCACTGCGGCATCAAGCCTCGTGGGCGTGACCGGTACCGCTGTGGACCGCCTCAGTTTGTCCCCGAATGGCTTCAGCGAAACCTTCCTCCAACAGTTCGCCGCTGGCACCATCAACACCGGGACACAGATGTTGCTGGAGGGTGGGGGCAAGCTGGATGTGAGGTCGATTGCGGCGGATGCGTTTGGCAATGCGCTCGGGAATTCGATCGTAGGGGCGATTCAGTTCGCTCAACTACCGGAAGAAGTGCATAACATGTCGGCGGCCGACCGGCAGAAGTTCCAGCAGTACCGCGATCAGTTCACCAACATCAGTGGTGATGAGGCGGACCGGCTGGCGATTGAGTTCGTCAACGACAGCAACAATCCGGGGCTTCCGGAACAGCGGCTTGATCTGATCAGTCGCGGCTTGGTCGCGGCAGGTTCCGACGATCCGAATGCAGTACTCCAACAGTTCGGAATCAGCAACATTGTTAACGGAGCCGAGGGGGCTTATCTCAGCGCGAACCGCGGAGAGGCTTACTTTGATCAGAGTCTCGGCCGATACATGTATCCGGGAGATGCGGCGTTCTATGCCGGTGGCGGGGTTGGTGGATTTGAGACTTCGGCGCTGGACCTCTTCGGTGTATCCGATGGAGTCAATCTCCAAGCGCCGGAGCTGAGCGGTATCGGGCAGGCGTTGAGAACGGCAGCCCCCGTTTTGGCGCCGGTCGGTGAAGCCACAGCAAAGCTGGGCCAGTACATCGACAGTGATCCGGTACTGAAGTTTGCGACCTTCGCCGTCGGTGCGGCTATTTCGCCGGTGCAGACGCTTTTGACGGCAGCGATCGAGCCGACTCCTATTGGCCAGTACGTCAACAACCTGACTACGGAAGGCTATGAGGCGTATACCGGGTACATCGAGAATGTGGGGCAGTTCAATGCGTCTGACGCACAAGCTGTCGGGGCCGGTGCATTTGGTGTGTCGTCTCTTGTCCTGTTCGGCGTTGGCTCTCTAGCAAAAGTCGGTCGAGTTCTCGGCGGACCCTATAGCCGCGTGAGGGGCATTCCTGGAAATGAGGCACATCACATACCTGCCAACTCTGCCAGTCCACTTTCTAAGAGAGAGGGACCGGCGATCTCTATGGAGCGCGAGGATCACATGCAGACTGGTAGCTATGGTGGCTCGAAAGAAGCTGATGCTTATCGTCAGCAACAGCGCGAACTTATCGATGCTGGAGACTTCCGTGCCGCTCAGCAGATGGACTTCGATGACATTCGTTCGAAATTTGGAACGAAGTACGATCCGCACATTAAACAGCTTCAGGAATATACAGATGAGCTATTCCCGCCTCGGCCATAATTGGCACATGTATGCGATTTGATATCTCAACGCACCAAGGGGCGGGCTCAATTACCTTTGGAATGTCTCCGGCTGACGCGAGGGCGCAGGTCGGGGCGACGTTCAAAAGTTTTAAGCGGACCCCTCAGAGTACTTTTCCATGTGACTTCTTTCCGAGCCTTGGCGTGTTTCTTTACTACACAGCGCAAGGACAGTTGGAAGCCATTGAATTTGCATCTCCGGCGCAGCCCCACTTTCAGGGGAGCGATCTTCTAAAGCTCAGCTTCAGTGATTTGGTTGCACTGCTGTCCGCTGTTGATCCGAAGATCGATATTCGTGACGACGGTTTCACGTCGAGGGCTTGTGGTATAGGAGCCTACGCCCCGGATGCATCGGAAGATCCGGCGCAGCCAGTAGAGACGGTCCTTGCTTTCTCCGCTTCCTATTACGATTAATCGAACGATTGGCGAACGGAAGTATTCGGGGACAGACCACGATTGATTCGCTGATCTGATCTTCTATTTCAGTAGAGAAGCACCCACCCACCCCGCCACGGCGGGAATAATTGGGGTCAGACTGAGCTATCCCGCTTTTTTCGGACAGATTAATCCGGAGCCTCCGAATCTTTCCTCGAATGCTACCGGACTGACGTATTGAATCGCTTGGTGAATCCGCTTTCGATTGTAGAAGCCTTCGATGAAGGGAACGATCTCGCAGCGCGCGTGATCTTGATCCCTCAAGCGAAGACCATGAATCAACTCGTTCTTCAGCGTGCTGAAAAAGCTTTCCGCTGCAGCGTTGTCATAGCAGTCGCCTTTCCTGCCCATGCTCGGCCGAAGCCCATGATGCATCAATGCCTGCCGGTATTCACCGCTGCTGTAGATCGCCCCGCGGTCCGTGTGATGAATCAACCCAGCACCTGGACGGCGGCCACTCAGTCCCATCTGAAGCGCTGCCAGAACCAGTCGAATGTCGTGTCGATCAGACATCGACCAACCCACGATTCTGCGAGACCACATATCCATCAGGACGGCCAGATACAGCCAGCCACGCCGGGTCTTGACGAAGGTGGTATCACCCACCCAAAGCTGGTTGGGGGCCTCGGACTGAAAACGACGATTGACCAGATCTGGTGGCGACCACCGCTCCGGATGTCGAGCGTACCGGGCAGCGCGATGGCGGCGCCTGCGGCGGGCTTCAAGGCCGTTCTCTCGCCGCAGACGGGCCACCCGATGCTTGCCACACTCAATGCCCTTAGCTTGCAGCGCTTTCCACGTCTTGACCGCGCCATAACGCTCGCGGGTCTCCATGTGAATCCTACGAATCTCGGTCAGCAGCACCCGATTCTGATGCTGTCGCCGCGTCGAGCCGCGCTTACGCCAGTGGTAGTACCCACTTCGGGAGACCCCCAGCGCGCGGCACCACACCGCCACACGTCGGCTATCCGCCTCCTTCTCAATCAGCGCGTACTTCACCCGACATCCCTGGCGAAGTACGCCGCCGCTTTTTTTAGGATGTCGCGCTCCTCGGTCACCCGGGCCAACTCCCGCTTTAGCCTCGCGATCTCCACCGTCTCATCGGCTGGCGGGCGCCCTGGACTGCGAAAGGTAGTATCGCCTTTGCCATGCAGCTGGGCCTGCCACTTGTACAGCTGGTTACGCCGAATGCCCAACTCCAGTGCGACTTCAGCTGCCGCTTTGTCGCCGCTTTCAAGCAAGCGAACTGCCTCTCGCTTGAATTCGGGCGTGAATCGTTGCCGCGTTGTCATCAAACACCTCCTGGGGCATGGTCCCCCTATTGAAGTGTCCGAAGAAACCGGGATGCCTCAGTCAGACCCCGTAGCCCCGACTTCATGGTTTGGTTGCCTCCAAGAATCCCAAGGATTTCGAGCATGACGCTCCAATTCGCCGAACTGGATGCCCTCATTGAGACGTTGATGCCCTTCCGTGGCGGCGAGCCGTTGTTCGCGCTAGATGAGAAGGTGACAGGTGTGTTGATGTTGCTCGGAGCGGCGGTTGCTTTGGTGGGCGCAAAGCTGATTCCGATGCCGTTGGGTGGTTGGGTTGTACTCCTCGGGCTCGTGGTCGAGTTGTCTGCCGGTTTGTGGATGATCTGGCTGTCGGCAAGACGTGAGCCCATGTCCTTCAAGGCCAATCGCACGCTGTTCGCGGCAGAGCTGGACCAGGACTTCGTGTCGCACGGCAAGATTGTGGCGTGGCTGACGACGTTTCCACGATCCGAACTGGAGGCGCGCCGTCACTATGTCGAGCAGCGTCGCGCCACGCTCGATCAGCGGCTGGGTTTCCTGGTGGGCAGCCTGGATCGCCTGGGTGCACTGCCCTTGATTGCGGCGATTTATCTTCAGGTGAAAGACGTGCGGTTCAATGCGCCGGCGGATATTGGGATCCTTCCCAGTCTGCTGGTGGTGGCGATGCTGATGCTCTACTGGGTGGGGGCCTTGTCGTTCAGCCTGAAGCTGCGGCTGACAGCGTACGAGCGCTATCTCGCTGACGCGATGGCTGTCTGTCCGGAGCCGGGCGATGACGACGCAGGCCGCGCGTTGTCGGCGGAGCCTTCCGACGACCTGCCGGACGTAGCAGTGGGGCTGACCGCGCCCGGCGTGTCGGTCCCTTAGCGGTCGGCCTCACGCGCTGTTTCCGAAACCCGCTGCGCCAACAGGGCGAGGTGCTCCAGGTACTCCCCGTCTCTGCGTGCACGTCCGTTCTCGATGGCGGCCATCAGCAGGTCGCGTAGTCGGACGAGGTGGTAGGGGCCGGGGATGGCGAGGTTCTGTGCTCCGTGCGGGGGATTCGGCGACTCCATGTCGGGCTCGGTCGGGATGGCGATATAACTTATAGTCTATTCAATCCCTGTGGGCAAGCCGTGATGCTCAATAGCTATGTCCACGCCTCCTTGTCCCGCGCCGTTGTTGCGCGACCATCTCGCGCGCAATGTACGGGCGGCTCGCGTGCGTGCGGGCATGACCCAGGAGCAGCTGGCTGAGCGCAGCGGGCTCCATCAGACGTATTTGAGTGATGTGGAGCGCGGCAAGCGGAATGTCACGTTGGATGTGGTGGAGCGTTTGGCGGCCGCGCTGGAGGTGCCGCCGCTCGCCCTGCTATCGGGCTGAGCGTCGCGAAGGCCTGCGCTCGTGCTGAAGCGGGTACATCTGCGGCGGCTGCGCAAGCTGTATCGCTCGGCCGGCTGGCCGAGCCTGGATGCCATCGAGATCGATCTGTTGGCGGCGGGGATGATTGAACGTGTGCTGCCGGCGGGGCGCCCGGAATATCTGCGGCTGACCGATGCCGGCATTCAGGCGCTGGCGGTCAACCGTGAGCAGAACCAGTCGGCGCTGGATGCCCACGAGGCGCTGGTGCAGCAGGTGGCACATTACCTCATCGACCAGGGCCGCATCGTCTATGTGGGGTTGGGCCTGCTGAGCAAGCCGGGGGCGCAGTGGCAGCATCCGCGACCGGATGTGTTCTCGATCCGTCGGACCAGCCAGGAGGCCTATCTGGAGCCGATGATTCACGAGATCAAGGTGAAGCGGGCGGACCTGTTGGCGGACCTGCGCAAGCCGGAGAAACATCAGGCGTATCTGGCGGCGGCGGGCTGCTGCAGTTATGTGCTGGCGGAGGGGATCGGCACGGCGGACGATGTGCCGGCCGCCTGTGGGGTGATGATGGCGGGCGGCGACGGGCTCACCGCGCTGCGGCCGGCACCGGCGGCAGCGGATTTCCGGCTCGGGTTTCCCACCTGGATGACACTGGCCAAGGCCACGCCGTTCCGCCTGGAGCGCGAGGGAGGCACGGCGCAGCTGGGCGAGGGGTTGGACCCGGAGGACTGAGGCGACCGCCACAGGGTCGGGCATCCGTCAACAATAAGTCAGATTTTGGTCAGGATTTGTGGGGCGCCGCCTGCCAGGCTGAGGCCATCGTTCTGATGGCCTGTTTCCATGAAAACCGCACTGGCACCGTTGGCACTTGCCGGGCTGATATTGGCCCTCGCGGGTTGCAGCTCGTCGTCTTCTTCCGACGGCGGGCCCGGCCCGGGGGCGACGCCCAGCCCCAGCCCCGGACTGACCCCCAGCCCGTCCAGCAGTCCGACCCCCTCTCCGCTGCCGTCGCCCAGCGTGTCGCCGACGCCGTCGCCTTCACCCACGGTCGTCCCCAGTCCCAGTCCGACGCCCATGCCGACTGCCTCTCCGTCACCCAGCCCGTCCCCTTCGCCCAGCCCCACACCCCCGCCGGGCCCGGTGGCGCGGGTGGTGATCGAGCAGACGGGGCTGCTGTTCACGCAGGCTGAGCAGACCCGCCAGTTGACGGCGCGGGTGTTGGATGCGGATGGCGCGGTGGTGTCGCGGGCGGTGACCTGGACGGCGAGTGATCCGCTGGACATCGCGGTGGACGCCACGGGGCTGGCGCGCGCGGTCAGCGGCAGCGGTTCCAGTCAGATCATGGCCGAGGTGGACGGGGTGCGTTCCGCGCCGCTGCTGGCGGTGGTGACGGCGGTGGCGCCGGGCACGGTGCTGGTGGACGACGCGCAGGTGCTGCGCGGGCCGGTGGAAACGGTGCCGGACGCCGAGCCGCTGTTCGAGAACACCTATACCGTCATCCTCAGCGGTCCGCCGCCGGCGCTGGACAGCCTGCTGGTGGGCACCGGGTCGGTGCCGGTGGCGGGGCGGGTGGTGAACACGGAGGTGGTCGGCGAGGGGGTGCTGGTCACGCTCACCCTGGTGCCGGTCAGCACGCTGTTCCCGTCGCTGGAGATCAACCAGGTGATCGATCTGTCCGATGTGCCGGTGGAGATTCCGCCGGCCATCGCGGAGGACTTTGCCGTGGTGCGCGAGGGGGATCGGCTGATCTTCACCTCACGGCCGGAACCGGAACCCGTGGGGGTTGCGGCGAAGGCCGCGGTGCCGGTGGGCACACGGGTGGTGCAGAACAATTGCGAGGTGGAAAGCCCCACCTTTACCGGTGAGAACCCGCCCATCACTTTCGCCAGGCCGCTGGTGTTCGACATCGCCATCAAGCCCTCGGTGGACCTGCTGTTCACCAGCAGTCGCGGCTTCGAGCGGCTGGTGGTCAACGCCGAGCCCACCTTCAACCTGGAGGCCGAGCCCAAGCTGGTGCTGGCGCTGGACGGCAAGATCGGTTGCAAGTTCGAGCTGTTCCTCATCCCCATTCCGGTGGGCGGGCCGATTGCCCTGGTGCTGGGCGGCGTCATCCCGGTGGGGGTGGGTGCGGAGCTGGCCGGCAAGCTGACGGTGGCGGAGGCTTCGGTGGCGGTGAAGACCACGGTGCGCAACACGATCGCGGCGGGCCTGGACTGCGCCAGCGGCTGCGGGCTGGTGCAATCCTTCGGCGAGTTCGATGTCAGCAGCGAGGTGACGGTGAACGCGCCGGGGCTGGAGGACCAGCGCTTCGAGCCCGCCTTCGAGCTGTTCGGCTATGCCGAGGCGGCCATCGGCAATCGCTTTCTCAAGTCGCTGCGCTTCACCGCGGTGGAGGCCAAGGCGGGTGCGAAGCTGTCGGGCAACTTCGCGCTCAAGATCGCGCAGATTCTCGCCAAGGATTACCGCTCCAGCTACGACCTCAAGCTGGCCGCCGGCATCAAGCCGGGCAAGGACATCGCCTCCGCACTGAAGATGCTCGGCCACAGTGCATTGGGCGAGGACGGGCTGTCCATCGACACCACCCTGGCCACGTCGCCGGCCGGCAGCCTCACCGCCGACCGCGCCAGCTTCCGGCCCGGGGATGATCTCAACTTCACGGTCAGCCTGGACCCGCAGAAGTCCACCTTTCTCGGCAAGTTCAATGTGGGCGAAGTGTTGATCGTGCATCAGCGTTCGGACACCAATGTCAGCATCGTCGGGCGCCGGCCCGGCGTGCCGGGCCAGCACGTCTACGACTTCGCCTTCACCGCCACCGAAAGCGGCACGGCCGACCAGTTCTTCGCCTTCGTCATCACCGAGCTGGCGCCGCTGGAGTTGCTGGCGCTGGAGCTGGGTCAGGCGCAGGGGCCGGCGCAGGCAGTGATGCGGCGCATGCAGACCGAGGGCGCCAGTGTCATCACCAACAGCAGCGATCAACTGGTGGCCAACGAACGCACCGTGCGCGAATCTGATCCGGCGGCCTTCCTGCCCGCTTATCGCGCAGACGCCGGACCGGTCGCCACGGGTGACGCGCGCGCGGCGGCGGCCAGCGTCCTCTCCGCCAACCTCGACGCAAGCGGCGGCTTCTCGTCCCTGCAGATGCAGTGCACGGTGCAGGCCGAGGTGGGTCGGCCAGAGGACAATCCTCTCGCGGGCGCCGTATCGACGGCCTTTGCCGTGTTCGAGGTGCCGGAGGCCAGTCCGCAGCCGGGCGCCTCCCCAGCCCCCGGCCCGGTGCCGTACACGCTGCGGCCGCCGGCGCGCTTCCAGCATGGTGAGGGTGTGGGCGGTGGCCTCGTCTTTGTGCTGCTGTACCGGGGGGAGGCGGCTGAGCTGCAGCTGCCGCCCCCCGGAGGCACCATTCTGGAAGACTCCGGTCAGGCCACTGTCGTGATCGACCCCGAGGCGCCCGGCGTGTTGTTCCTTGGGGCCCCGGGGGCCACGGGTGTCCGAGGAAGTCCCACCGGTGCATTGACGCCAGGCCGCTACGTGATGTTTCAACTCTGCGCCGGCACGGCCATCGATCAACCCAGTGAGGGCGGCAGCGTCGACTACGACAGCGGCTTCGGGCTGGACCTCGGGGCGCCAGCGCCGCCGTGAGGCCCGTCGCCGTGCGGGATCAGTGCTGCCCGGCGGGCGTATGCAGCACCAGTCCCTCCAGTGCCGCTGCGGCCTGGATCTGGCAGGCGAGGCGCGAGGTGGGGCGGCATTCGGCGGCCATGTCCAGCATGGCGCGCTCCATGTCGCTCATCGGTGGCAGCCGGTCCAGCCAGGTGGGTTCGACGTGAACATGGCAGGTGGCGCAGGCGCAGGCCCCGCCGCAGTCTCCATCAATGCCGGGCACCAGGTTCTGGATGGCCGCCTCCATCAGTGACAGGCCGTCTTCCACCTCGATGTCGCGCGGGGTGCCGTTGTGTTCGATGTAGGTGATCTTGGTCATGGCGTTTCTCGTTCAGGCGTGGATGCGAACCGGCAGGGTTTCGTAACCCTTGACGAAGGGCGACAGCACCCGGCGGGGGGCGCCGATCACTTCGATCTGGCCGGCGCGCGGCCAGCGTTCCAGCAGCGCTTCCCAGAGGATGCGCAGCTGCAGTTCCGCCAGACGGTTGCCGACGCAGCGGTGAATGCCGAAGCCGAACGAGAGGTGATGACGGGGGCGGGCGCGGTCAATGATGAAGGCGTCCGGGTTGTCGATGGCGCGCTCGTCGCGGTTGCCCGAGACGTACCACATCACCACCTTGTCGCCCTTGCGGATCTGCTGGCCGCCGAGCACGGTGTCCTGGGTGGCGGTGCGCCGCATGTGTGCCAGCGGGGTCTGCCAGCGGATGATCTCGGGGATCAGCGAGGGGATCAGCTGGGGGTTGGTGCAGAGCTTGCGGTACTCCTCCGGATATTCGTTGAGCGCCAGCAGGCCGCCGCTCATGGAGTTGCGGGTGGTGTCGTTGCCGCCGACGATCAGCAGCAGCAGGTTGCCGAGAAACTCTTCCGGCGACATGTTCCGGGTGCTGTCGGCGTGCGCCATCATCGAGATGAGATCGTTGCCGGGCTCGGCGTTGACCCGCTCGTTCCAGAGCCGCGTCATGTACTCGGCAAGCTCGGTGAAAATCTCCATGCGGTGGGCTTCGGACTCGACGAGGCCGGCGCCGACCAGGGCTGTCGTCACGTCCGACCAGTAGCTGAGCTTGGCGCGGTCCTCCCAGGGAAAGTCGAACAGGGTGGCGAGCATCTGGGTGGTCAGGTTGATGGACACCCGCTCGACCCAGTCAAACGGTTCGTCCACCGGCAGCTGGTCCAGCGCCTCCGCCGTGCGCCGCCGGATCAGATGTTCCAGTTTGGCGAGGTTGTCCGGTGCCACGATGGGATTGACCGCCTTGCGCTGTTCGTCGTGCTTGGGCGGGTCCATGGCGATGAACATCGGCAGGCTGGCCGCCGCATTGGTGTCCATGATGGTGATGCCGCCATGGGCGGATTCGGACGAGAACAGCTGCGGGTGCGTCTCCACCTCCATGATGTCCTGGAAGCGGGTGACCGACCAGTACGCACCGAACAGGCTCTCGGCGCAGTAGTGCACGGGCGCTTCGTCGCGCAGGCGACGAAAGTAGGGCCAATGGCTGTCGGTGCGGAACAGTTCGGGATTGCTGACGTCGATCTGGTCCAGCGGCACGGCGTGAACATCGGGCGGTGCCGACTGTGGGGTGGCGGCTTGATTCATCTGGCATCTCCTCCGGTTCTGGGCATCCGGTCATGGAAGTGCCGGACATGCCCGGATTCTTCGCCGGGGGTGTGCCGGGGGTCACCTAACCTTCGGAAAGACTTTGCGCCTGAGTTGTCGCAGCGCTACAGCAGCCCGTGCTCGCGCGCCGCGCGCAGGGCGGCGGTGCGGCTGCGCACGCCGAACTTGGTGTAGAGATTGTGCAAGTGCCATTTCACGGTGCCCTCCACCAGAAAGCAGCGGGCTGCGATCTGGGCGTTGCTGAGCCCCTGTTCCAGCAGGCCGAGCATCTGCCGCTCGCGGCGATTGAGGGCCTCGAAAGGGGCATCGGCCGTCGCGGACGGCCGGGTCGGTGCATCGGTGGCGCGCAGCACGGTCTCCGCCCAGGCCAGTTCGATGCGCAGGTCCGGTGCCCCCTGGCGGGCGCGATGCCAGCGTTCCAACAGGCTCAGCAGCTCCGCGCCTTCATCGATGAACACGCGGATATAGCCCTCGCTGCCGGCCAGCGACAGGGCCTCGTCGAGGGCGGACCACGCGGCCGTCTCATGGCCCAGGGCGTCCTCGGCCAGTGCGGTCAGTGTCAGCAGCTCGCATTGCTTGTAGCGCTGGGTGCTGTCCCGGGCGTGGGCAAGCATGGGGGTGAGGATATTCAGGGCATGGGCGGCTTCGCCCTCGGACAGTGCCAGACGTGCCTGCAGCCGACCCTGGCGGTCGCGCAGCAGGCTGGTCATCAGCGGGTCGTCGGCCGGGGCGGTGGCGCGTTCGGCCAGCTGGCGGGCCTGGCTGCCGGCGCCGCTGCGCGCGAGGATGAGGGCGCGCTCGGCGCACAGGCTCACGGAGAGTTTGCGGAAATCGCGCTCGACGCCGCTGCGCTCGCCTTCGGTCAGCAGGTCCAGGGCCGGGCCAAGATCGCCCCGTGCCGCGCGCAGGCGGGCAGCGGCGGTGAAGCCCAGTGCGATGGTGTCGACGATGCCCTGACGCGGCAGCAGGGGCATGGCCAGCTCCAGTGCTGCGTCGGCCACCGCCAGCTCGTTGCGCTCGTAGCGCACGAAGGCCGCCACGGCGTGCAGCATCGCGCGCTGGCCGTCAAAACCCGGGCTGTCGGCGCAGAGGGTGAGCCCGTGTTCCACCTCGGCCAGCGCGTCGCGGTAGCGGCCGGCGCGCAGCTCGGTGAGGGCGCCGATGATGTAGGCCCAGACGGTACCGTACCCGGATTGCACGCCGGCAAAGGCTGCGTGGGCCTCGCGCAGGGCGCGCTGTGCGCCCTCGATATCGCTGTTGCAGCGCAGATGAAAGGCATAGACCGTCCACGCCGCACCGTGCTGGAACGAGGGGCCGGGGCCGGCCTGCGCCAGCCAGGCATGGGCCATGCGCCCGCCGGTGTCGTAGTCGTCACGCAGTGCGGCGATGCAGCCGCGCAGCAGGGCGACCTCGCCGACCGGGCGGTGAGCGTCCTCGGGCAGTGCGCGCAGGCGGTCTTCCGCCGGAGCAAAGCGGCGTTGAAACACCAGGGCCCACACCGCGTGCAGGCTCAGGGTGGGGTCCACTTCGTTGGCGAGGTGTTCCCAGCGGGTGATCAGGTCGATCAGTAGTTGGTGGGGGCCTTGCTGCGCCATCAGGCGGTCGCCGAGGGTGCAGAGCCAGCTCCTGGCAAGGGACAGGTGCGGGGCGCCGGCATCCAGTGCCGCTGATACCGCGGTGGGCCCGAGATCCTGTGCCCAGTACCAGTGCGCGGCGGTGAGCAGCAGTCGTTCGCGTTCGCCGATGGTGATGTCGAGCACGCGCAAGGCGGTGTCCTGCACCAAGGGGTGCAGCCGCACGGTGGGCGCGGTAGCCGGCTCGACCGGCTGCACGATCCCCAGTGCCAGCAGGCGGCCGAGGTCACGACGCAGATCCTGGCCGGGAAGGGTGGACAGCAGTTGTAGCGGGGCGGTGCCCAGACAGGCCAGCTGCTGCATCAGCCGGTGTTCGCCCGGGCCGAGGTGGGACAGAAAGCGGGCGTAGATGTAGTCACGTACCGGCCCCAGTCCGGCCACCGTGTCCGGCATGACGAACTGGCGTTCCAGCGGCACGGCCAGTGCCAGCTGCACGAGGGCGGGCCAGCCCTGGGTGGCATCGTGCAGGCCTTCCCGCTGCGCAGGCGACAGCTGCTGGCCGCGGGCCTGGGCGCAGGCGGCGATTTCCTCGGCGGTGAGGGCCAGGTGGCTGGCGGTCAGCCAGCGAACGTCCTGCTGGGTTGCCATCACGCCCAGCCCGACATCGGCATCCGCGGGTTGCAGCGTGACCATCATCTGCAAGCGCGGGCTGGCGCCAAGCAACAGTCGCTGGAGATAGGGGCAGCTGGCACTGCCTGCCAGGGTGTGGGCGTCGTCCAGCACCAGACGAATCGGATCCGCGGCTTCGGCCAGCTCGTCGGTGATCCGCGCAAACCAGCCTGCCAGTCCGGCCTCGTCATCCAAGCTGCCGCCGATGCGGTCGACGCAGGCACCCCGTAGTGCCTTGGCCAACTGCTCGAGAAACACGGCGGGATCGCGCGCCACGGCGGACAGGGAAACCCAGAGCGTGCGGGCGCCGGCCGGCGCGGCGCGCAGCCAGCTCCGTGCCAATACCGTCTTGCCGTAGCCCGAGGGGGCCTCGACCACCGTGACAGCCGGCGAGGCGGCCAGCGTCAGCAGTCGCTCGCGGTCCGGTGGTGCCTCGTGTGCGCTGGGGGGCGGGCGGTGGTGTGTGCGACCGGCCTGGTCCTGGCGCTTCGCCATGCGATCCCCTCATGGTCGCCGCGGTGGTACCGCGCATGGTAACGGGATGGCGGCCCAACGAAAGTTAGGATCTGTCGCCCCCCGGGGCGCGCTGCACGCAACTTTCGGTGCCGAGGCCTGTCTCAGTTTTTACACTCGTCAAAGGAGACTCCGATGCGCGTTCTCATTGGCAATCAAGTGAAGACTCCGCACGCCAACCATCATTTTGCCGACCGCGAGCAGGCCGAGGCATTCGTGATGAGCCTGCGCCTGCGCGACCGTACGGCGCGACGGCCGCCGGTGACGGCACCGGCTGCGGCACGGCAGGGCGCGACCAAAGACTGACTGGTGGCGCGGACCTGCGGGGTGGATGATGGGGTGTCGCCCGAGGCATTCCCACATCCATGACGCCGCAGCCCTCCCTGTTCATTTCCCACGGCGGTGGTCCCTGCTTCTTCATGGACTGGAACCCACCGCACACTTGGGCTGCGCTGGGCGCGGCGCTGCAGTCCCTGCCCGACACACTGCCGGCCCGGCCGCGGGCGGTGCTGTGGGTGTCGGCTCATTGGGAGGCGCCCGCGTTTGCGGTGACCGGCCAATCGCAGCCGTCGTTGATCTACGACTATCACGGGTTCCCACCCCACACCTACACGCTGCAATACCCCGCTCCCGGTGATCCGGTGCTGGCGGCGCGGGTGGTGGATCTGTTGCAGCGGGCGGGGCTGCCGGCACGGGTGGACCCGACCCGCGGCTTTGATCACGGGGTGTTCGTGCCGGGGCTGTTGATGTTCCCGGCCGCCGACCTGCCCATGGTGCAGCTGTCGCTGCGTGCCGATCTCGACGTGGCCGCGCACCTGGCCTGCGGGGCGGCGCTGGCGCCGCTGCGCGACGAGGGGGTGCTGATCATTGGCAGTGGCTACAGCTATCACAACCTGCGGCGGTTCGCGGCGGCCGGCACGGTGCCGGCCCAACAGTTCGATGCCTGGCTGCAGGACACGGTCACCGGGCAGGTTGGTGCGGCGCGACAGGCGCGCCTGCAGGCCTGGGCACAGGCGCCGTCGGCGCGCGAGGCGCATCCGCGGGAAGAGCATCTGCTGCCGCTGATGGTGGCCGCCGCCGCGGCCGGCGATGCGCCGGGCCGCTGCACCTTCAGCCAGCCGGTGTGGCAGGTGCAGACCTCCAATTTCCGCTTCGGCTGACGCCCATTACGGCGTCTGGTGCAACCACCCGTTGATGGTGAAGCGGCTGTCCGCGAACTGGCCACTGGGGCAGCGCACCGGCAGCACCTCGTGCAGGTAGCGGCTGAGGAAGAACACGATGCTGTTGTCCAGCGGCTGGTAGTCGTGGGCGGACTCGGCGGCAACGTAGTAGCCGTCGCGCACCGTGCTGTCCCACACCCGCAGCTGGCCACCGTCGTAGGCCTTGGGGCTGCGGTTGAAGTAGTAGACGTAGGTCAGCAGCCGGCTGGCGGTGTCGGGACTGCCGTTGTCATTGTGCTGCCGGTAGTAGTTGCCGTCGTTGTGCGCGGTCAGCTGGGATTCGAAGCGTGGCAGCGCAAGGTCCGGCGCCAGCCCGAAGGACGGCAGCAACAGTGACAGGCGCTCGCGGATGCGCTGTTCCATCAGCTGGGCGAAGCGCGGAAAGTCCGACAGCACCCAGCTCTCGCGGTACTTCTCATCCTGGGTGGAGACGCCCGAAGGCCGAAAGGCGGCCTGATGCTCGATGGCATGCGCAACCAGGGCGGCGTGATCCTCAGGCGGCAGGAAGTCGGTCCATTGCACGACGACGGCGGGCTCCACTGCCGGCGTGTTGCCGGCCTGCTGGGCCAGCGCTGCGGTCACGGCGGGCAGGGCGCCGTCGCTGATCAGGCCGACCAGGGCCTGCGGGGGCAGGTTGAGGTGCCGGGGGGCGTCCGCCAGCGGCAGGCTGATCAGCCCGAGCGGCCGCTGGTTGGCAGGCTGCGCGATCAGGGTGGTCAGCTGCTGTAGCAGGGGATCGTCGTCTCGCAGCGGCAGGTCCAGGCGGTGACCCCCTTCGAGCAACAGGACGTGGGTGCGGAGTGGGGCGGTGGAAGGCTTCATGCCGCCACTTTAATTCGTTTGCATACAAAGAGATATGACACTCCCCCGAAAAGGGGGTGCGGTTTTTCGCGGGCGCTGCGTCTTTACGGGTATGCGCTTCCCAAAAGCCCCCGCCGGCCCTGCCGTGCGGGGGCTTATTCGTTGCGCCGCAAGGGGCCGAGCTGCCAGGGGTCCTGACCCTGGCCGCGAAACCAGACGCGGTCGAGCGGCAGCGCCAGCGTGCTGTCCTGCACGGTGAGGGGCAGCGGCGTGTCGCCAAAGTGAATCCGGGTGTCCAGCTCCGCTTGCAGCGGGATGTGGATGATCTGGTCGACATCCGCCGTGATGGGGGCGGTGAACGCCAGTCGCACCGGCTGCGAGATGGGAATCTCAAGGTCCACCGGCAGGTCCAGATCGAGGGGGATGCGGCCGCTGATGGGCAGGGTCATGGGCACGCCGAGCACGCGTGTGTCCATGGTGGTGTTGACCGGTACTTCGGTATTGACCGGGATGGTGCCTTGATAGCGGACGGTGAGCGCCAGCGGCACCTGGGTGTCGAAATGGACGTCCAGTGACAGGCGTTCATGCAGGCGGACCGGGATGCCGTTGCGGTCGCCAGTAGCATCAAGCCCCTGGCCATCCAGCACCGAGACGGTGACCGGCAGGGTGGCAGGCAGTCGTGCCTGCAGTGCCTGTCCATCCAGGGGCACCATAGCCGTGGCATTGTGGAGGACCCACCACGCCCCCGCTGCGCCTGCAGTTGCACCGACAAGGGCCACCAGCACGATCAAGCCCAGAATCTGAATGCTGCGCATGTCCATCTTCCCTGATGCGCCCGGCGGGCGGGCAGAGATCGGACCTTAACGAAGCCCCGGGTGGGGTTTGAAGGGGCGGGCAGCCAACGCCGCCCGCCCTGCGGTCAATCAGAAGCGGTACTGCAGCTTCACCGAGGCGATGTCGACATCGGTGTCATCCAGCGCCATGCGGTCGTATTCCAACCGCAGCTGCGGGCCGGGCCCGTCGCCGAAGCGCACGCCAAAGCCGTAGAAGGTGTCGCTGCCGTCATCTTCTCCGCCGAGGAAGCCGGGGCCATCGAGCTCGGCATCCCACCAGAGCTGGCCGATCTTGCCGTAGGGGGCGACGCCGCCCAGCGGAATATGGACCAAGGCAGCGGCGTAGGTGCCGTCCGCTTTCAGACGGAAGTTGCCGTCATTGAGATCACCGAAATCGAGGTAGCCCCCTTCGAGGCTGAACACGGGGTTGAACTGTGCACCGGCGTGCACGTTCCACGACCATCGGTTGTCCTTGAAATTGTCGTCCTGGTCGAGGAAGTCATCCTCTTCCAATCGGAAATAGCCGGCGCCGCCACCGAAATAGACGCCGGCGGTGGTGGGGGACTGTGCCGCGGCCACGCCGGGTAGGGCAGCCAAGCTGCCGATGGCGACGAGTCCGGGCGCGAACATCTTGATTTTGCTCATGTTGCTCTCCTTGCGATAGGACATTGCTACCGGGTCACTACCCTAGGCGTCGAGGCTGACGCTTTCCTGAACGGCGCTATGATCGGTGCTCCGAAGCGGTTCACGACAAGCAGGGAGAACTTCCATGGAAACAGCGATACCGATGCTGCAGCCGGTGGTGGCACTGGTGATGTGGTCGATGGTGATGTGGGCGTGGATGTACGTCACCCGGGTTCCGGCCACGCTGGCGATGAAGATGAAGCTCGACCCCGAGCTGCCCAACGGCCAGCAGATGAGCACCCTGCCGGCGCGGGTGCGCTGGAAGGCCGACAACTACAACCACCTGATGGAGCAGCCCACGATCTTCTACGCTGCCGCCCTGGCACTGGCGTTGCTGGGCGATGCGTCTGCGCTCAGCGTCGGTTTGGCCTGGGCCTATGTCGGTATCCGGGTGGTTCACAGCCTGTTCCAGGCACTGGTGAACAAGATCGAGGTGCGTTTCGCGATCTTCGTGCTCGGGTCCCTGGTGCTGCTGGCGCTGGCGTTGCGTGCCGCCGCGCAGGTCTTCTGATTGCCCCTTTCCTGACAAAAAGTGTTCGGCATCTGGCGAAAACCCCGCTAGACTGTCGCCCCCCAAGGGTCCGATAAGGGCCGGGATGACTCACAAACATTAGGGAACCCCATGGCATTCAATATCGCCGTGCTCAAGGAAACGCGGGCCAATGAGCGCCGCGTGGCACTCGTCCCTGTCGTTGCCGACAAGCTCACCAAACTGGGCGCCAAACTGGCGATGCAGTCGGGCTCTGGTGACGCGGTCAAGTTGCCTGACAGCGCCTACAAGAATGTGCATTTCGCTGCCAACCCGCAGGGGCTGGTGAGCGATGCCGACATCGTGCTGTCGGTGCAGCCGCCCTCCCTCGAGGCGGTGGACGCGATGAAGGAGGGCTCCGTGCTGATCTCCTTTATCTATGCCCACAAGGAAATCGAGCTGGTCAAGAAACTGGCCGAGAAGAAGATCACCTGCTTCGCCATGGAGCTGGTGCCGCGCATTACCCGTGCGCAGGCGATGGACGCGCTGTCCAGCCAGGCCGCGCTGGCCGGCTACTACGCCGCGCTGCTGGGTGCCACCCATCTGGCCCGCATCCTGCCGATGATGACCACGGCGGTGGGCTCCATCCGTCCGGCCAAGGTGCTGGTGATGGGACTCGGTGTGGCAGGGCTGCAGGCGCTGGCCACGGCCCGCCGCCTGGGCGCCATGACCGAAGGCTACGACGTGCGTCCCGAAACCAAGGAGCAGGCCGAGTCGCTGGGCGCCAAGTTCGTCGACACCGGCGTGGATGCCCGCGGTGAAGGCGGCTACGCCCGTGAGCTGACGCAGGAAGAGAAGGACAAGATCGCCAGCGTCGTCACCAAGCACATCCAGCAGGCGGATGTGGTGATCACCACCGCCGCCATCCCGGGCCGGCCGTCGCCGAAGCTGATCTCCAAGGCGCAGATCGAGGGCATGAAGTCCGGCAGCGTCATCATCGACCTCGCCGCCGAGGGCGGTGGCAACACCGAACTGACGCAGCCGGGCGAGACCATCCAGGTCGGACAGACCACCATTGTCGGCCCGCTCAATGTGCCGTCGATGCTGGGCGAGCACGCCTCCGAGCTGTACGCCAAGAACCAGCTCAACCTAGTCGAGCTGATGGTCAAGGACAGCGAACTCGTCATCAACTGGGAGGACGAGGTGCTGGTCAAGGCCTGCCTCACCCACGGTGGCGAGATCAAGAACGAAGCGGCCGCCAAGGCCGTTGAAGCGGCCTAAAACGGGAGCAACCATGGACGCCACTACGGCCATCACGGGCTTCGTCGCCCTCTACATCTTCATGCTCGCGGCCTTCACCGGTTACGAGATCATCGGCCGCGTGCCGGCGATTCTCCACACGCCGCTGATGTCGGGCTCCAACTTCATTCACGGCATCGTCGTGGTCGGCGCCCTGTGGGCGCTGGTCAACGCCAGCTCGACGCTGGAACAGGCCATCGGCTTCTTCGGCGTGCTGCTGGGCGCCGGTAACGCCGCCGGCGGCTATGTGGTGACGGAGCGCATGCTCGAAATGTTCAAGCCGTCCGACAAGAAGAAGGGCTGATCCCATGAATGTGCAATTCATCATCGACGCGAGCTTCATCGTCGCGACCCTGCTGTTCATCTACGGCCTGAAGCGCATGAGCTCGCCGGTGACGGCACGCTCCGGCATCGTGGTGGCCGGGATCGGCATGATTGTCGCGGTGCTGGTCAGCTTCCTGTACATCGCGGACGTCAATCCCAAGGCCGAGCCGTATCTGACCACCAACGTCACGCTGGCGGTCATCGCCCTCGTGGTGGGCCTGGGTTGGGCCTGGTGGAGTGGCAAGAAGGTCGAGATGACCGCCATGCCGCAGATGGTGGCGCTCTACAACGGCATGGGCGGCGGCGCCGCCGCGGCCATCGCCGCCATCGAGCTGTTCGGTCACAAGGCGCACGGCAACGTCATTCTCGTCATGGCGGTGCTCGGCGGCATCATCGGCGCGGTCTCGCTGTCGGGCTCGCTGATCGCCTGGGCCAAGCTGGATGGCCGCGTCAACGGCACCTGGCGCTTTCCCGGTCTGCAGGCGGTCAACGGCCTGATCCTGCTCACCATCCTCGCCCTCGGCGGCTGGACGGTGTACCAGGGCGGCAACGTCGGGCCCGAGCTGATCGCGGTGTTCTTCCTGTTGTCGCTGGTCTACGGTGTGATGATGGCGATGCCGATCGGTGGCGCCGACATGCCGGTGGTGATCTCCCTGTTCAACGCCTTCACCGGCCTCGCCGTCGGCTTCGAGGGCTACGTGATCGGCAACGCCGCGCTGATGGTGGCGGGCATGGTCGTGGGTTCCGCCGGCACGCTGCTGACGCTGCTGATGGCCAAGGCCATGAACCGCTCGGTGTCCAACGTGCTGTTCTCCAACTTCGGCGCCGCCGGTGGTGAAGGCGAGGGCGAGATCCAGGGCAGCATGAAGCCGATCGATGCCGGGGATGCCGGCATCAACATGCGCTATGCCTCCAAGGTGATCATCGCCCCGGGCTACGGTCTGGCCGTGGCGCAGGCGCAGCACAAGCTCTACGAATTCGTGAAGCTGTTGCAGGATGCCGACGTCGAAGTGAAGTTCGCCATCCACCCGGTGGCGGGGCGCATGCCGGGGCACATGAACGTGCTGCTCGCCGAGGCCGGCGTGCCGTACGACATCATCTTCGACATGGAAGACATCAACAACGAGTTCAAGGAAGCCGACGTTGCCATCGTCATCGGTGCCAACGACACCGTGAACCCGGCGGCGCGCACCAACAAGTCCTCGCCGATCTACGGCATGCCGATCCTCAACGTGGACCAGGCCAAGCAGGCCTATGTGGTGAAGCGCGGTCAGGGCAAGGGCTACTCGGGTGTCGAGAACGAACTGTTCTTCGCCGACAACACCAACATGGTCTACGGCGATGCCCAGAAGGTGCTGGTGGCCATGATCCAGGCGGTGAAGTCGCTGGATGGCGGCGGTCACTGACCCGGATTCGATCGTTGTTCGAAAGGCCGCCTCCGGGCGGCCTTTTTCATGAGCGTGCGTCATTCGGCAGGGGTAACTGCGACGTGGTTGGCAGATGCCGTTGCCGTCACCTTGCCGGGGCGTGTTGGCGGCCCGTAGTATCCGGGTGGGGAACGCGTCCCCAACCCAAAGAACAACCGGGAGATTCACCATGAAGAAGTTGATGGTCGGCGCGATCGCGCTGATGGCCTCGTCTGCGGCTGTTGCCGAAGCGCCGGGTGGTCCGAACTGTGGCTGGGGCAACATGCTGTTCCAGGGGCAGTCCGGAATGGTGCCGCACTTTCTTGCCAGCACCACCAACGGGACCTCGGGCAATGCCACGTTTGGCATGACCTCGGGCACCAATGGCTGCTCCACCGCTGGCAAGCTGACCTATGGCGGCAAGGCCATGGTCAACGCCATGCTCGACGAGCTGTCCGCCGACGTTGCCATGGGTGAGGGCGAAGCCCTGACCGCCGTGGCTGTGGCCTACGGCGTGAGCAAGGAAGATCGTCCGGCGTTTGCCCAGCTGGCTAATCGCAACTTCGACGCGCTGTTCCCCAACGAGAACGTGACCGCCGATGATGTGCTGGCGAGCCTCGAGTCGCTGATGAAGGATGACGCGGCGCTGTCGAAGTACGTGATCTGATGTGACGGGCGGTCGCCTCCGGCGACTGCACCGCGATGTTGCGGGTCCGGTATCCCAGGGTGCCGGACCCTTCTTTTTGAGACGGACCCGTGTTTCGACTTTCTCCGCTGATGGCGGTTCTGCTGTGGCTGGGCGTGCTCGGAACCTCGTTGCCTGCGCGCGCCGACGAGGTCTGGGCGGCTGCCGAGGCCCAGGCGTTGTGGACGCACGAGGAATGGCGCCGGCTGCTCCACTACAAGCCGGGCCTGCGGGCCGATCGCTGGCGCAGTGACGCCGACGACCCACGGTTCTTTCTCGCCGAGGACGGCGCCACCAATCCACGTGCGGAACTGGCGGCCACGCTGGCCGCGTTCGCCGCGCCTGCGGCGGGCGGAGACGAGCACGCCCAGTGCCGCTTCGTCGCCCGCCTGACCTGGCTGCGCGCGCGTCTGCCGCTGGAGGGCCTGCCGCAGCCGGTATGCGCGGCCTACCAGGACTTCCGGACCTGGGTTCGCGCCGACCGCGCGGTGCTGGTGTTTCCCGCCTACTACCTCAACAGTCCGTCCTCGATGTTCGGGCACACCCTGCTGCGGCTGGACGCCGGTGAGCAGGCCGAGGGTGGTGAGTACCTGTCGTTCGCGGTCAATTTCGGGGCATTGGTGGACCCGGGCGACAACGGGCTGTTCTACGCCTTCCGGGGCCTCACCGGCGGGTATCCGGGGCAGTTCGAGGTGGATCACTATTACAAGAAGATCCGCGACTACAACCGGGACGAGAATCGCGATATCTGGGAGTACCCGCTCAATCTGACTGCGGCAGAGACCGAGCGTCTCATCCAGCACCTGTGGGAACTCAAGGGCGTCAACTTCGCCTATTACTTCTTCGACGAGAACTGCTCCTACCGGGTGCTGGAGTTGCTGGAAGTGGCACGCCCGGGCATCTCGTTGACGGAAGACTTTCCGCTGACCGCGATCCCCATCGACACCATTCGCGCCGTACAGGCCGCCGGCATGGTGACGGGGCGGCGGTTTCGTCCGGCGCAGGGCACCGTGCTCAAGGCGCAGCTGGCCGCGCTGCCGCGCGCGCGGCATGACGACGTGCTGGCGCTGAGCCGCGACGACCAGCGGCTGCAGGCGCCCGCGTTCCAGGCCCGCACACCGGCCGCGCAGGCGGCGACCATCGCCACCGCCTACCGCTACCTGCGATTCACGCAGACCCGGGGTGCCACCGATCCGGATGCGCCACGCCGCAGTCTGGCGCTGCTGCGGGCCTTGCAGGCGCACGCCAGTGCCTTGCCGCCAGGTTGGGGCGAGCCGCGACCGGAATCCCCGCCCGACCTCGGGCATGGCAGTCGCCGTATCAGCCTGGGCGCCGGGCGGGAGGCCGGGCGTAACCATCTCGACCTCGGGTTCCGCATGGCGCTGCACAGCCTGCACGAGAACCGCGACGGTTTTCCCTTTGGCGCCCAGATCAACATCGCCAACCTCGACCTGCGCTGGGACGCGGTCGAGGGGGTGGATCTGGCGCGGCTGGATCTGGTGGACATCCTGTCATTGAGCCCACGCGACCGGTTTTTCACGCCGCTGTCGTGGGCGGTGCAGACCGGTGTCGAGCGGCAGTGGGTGGCGGGTGAGGATCATCACGTGGCGCACGTGAACGGCGGCGCGGGCGCTACGGTTGCGCTGTCGCCCGGCCTGCGACTGTATGCGCTGGCAACGGGGCGTCTGGAGCACAACCACGGGTTCACCGATCCGCTGCAGCCGGCAGTAGGGGTGCGAGCGGGCCTGCTGGGCACCTGGGGCCGCTGGACCGCGCACGGCGAGGCGGGCAGTGAGCGCTTTGCCAATGGTCAGACCCGGACGCGCTGGGTGTTGCGTCAGAACCTCACCCTGGCGCGACACCATGCCGTGCAGTTGGTGGTGGATGGCCACGATCAGCGCCTGCACGATCGCGTTGCGGTGGGTCTGCGCTACCACCTGTACTACTGAGAGCATGTGAAAGAATCGCCTGCCTGCTGCGCCCTCCGTCGAACGCCTCTTTCGGCGCTCGATATTTTCACAAGTGCTGAGCGGACGATGGCGCGCGCGGATTTCATCAGGTCATTGCACTCGGGGCTCCGCCTGCTGCTGTGGAGCGCGTTGTTGTGCCTGCTCAGTAGCTGTACCGGCGTTTTCCTGCAGCCGGACCATCGGCACTACTTCCCGGACCGGTCGCTGGGCACGCCGTCGGAGGCGGTATGGCTGGCGGGGGAAGACGGACTGCGGCTGCACGCGCTGTACCTGCCCGCCACCGGGACGCCCCGGGGACAGGTGCTGTTCCTGCACGGCAATGCCGAGAACCTCAGCTCACACGTGTTCGCCGTGAACTGGCTGCCGGCCGCCGGATATTCGGTTCTGGTGCCCGACTATCGCGGGTATGGCCAGTCGCAGGGGCATGCCGACGTGGCGGGCCTGCATGCCGACGCCGGCACGGCGCTGGCGTGGCTGCTGGCGCGAGCGCCGGACCTGCCGGTGGTGATCTATGGACAAAGCCTGGGCGCCTCGGTGGCGATCCGGCTGGCGGCGGCTCAGGCGGACCGGACGCGCTTGCACGCGGTGGTCGCCGACAGCGGTTTTGCCAGCTATCGCGGCATCGCCCGCGAAAAGCTGTCCGAAGCCTGGCTGACCTGGCCACTGCAGTGGCTGGCCTTTCCCTTGATTTCCGACCGCCATGCGGCGATCGAAGTGGTGGGGCAGCTGGCGCCAACCCCCCTGTTGATCATTCACGGCGAGCAGGACCGGGTGGTGCCGGTGACCCATGCCGAGGCCCTGTACCGGGCTGCCGGGTCTCCACGCGCGCTGTGGCGGATTCCCGATGGCGGGCATATCGATGCCTTGCGGCGGGCCGGTATCCGGGAGCGTCTGGTGGCGTACCTCAACACGCATACCGCCCCCTGAGTCGCGGTCGGCGGCGACGCGCTGCGGCATGACGTGGGATCGGGCATGCTGCGGGCATGAAAGCCCCCGCCTTTCGCTACTACGACTTTCTGGTGGCCGGTCTGGTGGCGGTGCTGCTCTGTGCCAACCTCATCGGCCCCGCCAAGGTGGCGGAGGTAACGCTGCCGGGCCTGGGCAGTGTCAGCTTTGGTGCCGGCAATCTGTTCTTTCCCATCGGCTACATCTTTGCCGACGTGCTGACCGAGGTGTACGGCTATGCGCGGGCGCGGCGCGCCATCTGGGCCGGGTTCGGCGCGCTGCTGTTCGCCACCCTGATGAGCCTGGTCATCGTGCATATCCCTGCGAGCCCGCACGAACCGTTCAACACGGAACTGCAGCCGGCGCTGGCTCTGGTGTTCGGAACCACGGCACGGATCGCGCTGGCCAGCATTGTCGGCTACTGGGTCGGGGACTTCGTCAACAGTTTCGTGATGGCGAAAATGAAGGTGTGGACCCGTGGCCGCTGGTTGTGGACCCGCACCATCGGCTCCACCGCAGTCGGGCAGGGCGTCGATTCGCTGCTGTTCTATCCGCTGGCGTTCTACGGGATCTGGACCAACGATGCGCTGTTGGCGGTGATCGCCTTCAACTTCGCCTTCAAACTGGGCGTGGAAGTGGCCTTCACCCCGGTGACCTATGCGGTGGTCGGCTGGCTCAAGCGGGCGGAGGGGATTGATGTCTACGATACCCGCACCCGGTTCACGCCGTTCTCCCTGCGCGATGAGGGAGAGCGGCGAGTGGCCGATGCGTCGGTGCCCGGCAATGTCAGGAATTGACTGCGTTTCCACCCGGAAATCGCGTTGCGGCGAGGCTTCCGGGCGCACCATGGCAGTGCGCCGAGGGGCTGGGTTATGCACACCGGTGGCTGGATCGCCCCCGGACGCGCCCGTCAAGGGACGGTTCAGTCACATCTTTGAAATGTTGTTGCAAGTAAATGATTAAAAAGAATATATAGCGATGTGGCATTTTCACTTACGCTGCAGTGCAGCACTGGCCCGCCGCGGTCACTGCGACGTCATTCGTTTCATTCACACACTTATCCACAGGCTGTGATGGCGCGCCAGGTGGCCGTTGCGGTGCCCGCGCCGCTCTACAAGCTGCTGGACTACCGGGTGGCATCGGACCGACCAGTGGTTGCGGGCGCGCGGGTCCGGGTGCCGCTCGGTCGGCGCAGTGTGGTCGGGGTGGTGATGACCGACCCGCAGCCACTGACCGTCGCGCCTGATGCGCTGCGCCCGGTCGGGGACGTACTGGATGCGGGGGCACTGCTGCCGCCGGAGTCACTGCAGCTGTTGCGCTGGGCGGCGGCCTACTACCAGCACCCGATTGGTGAGGTGGTGATGACCGCGCTGCCAGCGGGACTGCGTTCCGGGGGGGCGGCCGACTGGCAGCCGCCGGTGCGGTGGGTGCTGACCGCGGCGGGCGCGGCCGCGCGCGGGGTGCTGCCGGCCCGCAACCGCGCGCAGCGGGCCTTGCTGGATGCCGTGGCGGCAGGGCAGTCACCCGGCCCTGCCGCGGTGCGTGTGCGTGCTGAAGCCGAAGGCTGGATTGCAGCGGAGACCACGCATCCCGACGTGCCATCGCCCGTGCTGCCAACCCTCACCGATGCACAGCAGGCGGCCTGGGCGCAGTTCGATCCGACGGCGGCCGGTGTGACCCTGTTGCAAGGGGTGACCGGGAGTGGCAAGACCGAGTTCTACCTGCGGGCCGCCGCCGAGGTGCTGGCCCGCGGCGGACAGGTGCTGGTGCTGGTGCCGGAGATCGGTCTCACGCCCCAGATCACCGGCCGATTCACTGCGCGTTTTGGCGATACGGTGGCCGCCTTTCACTCCGGCATGAGTGACGCGCAGCGTGCCGAAACCTGGCAGCGCGCCCGGCATGGGCATGCCCGCGTCGTGGTCGGCACGCGTTCCGCGGTGTGGTTGCCGTTCGCGCGTCTGGGGTTGCTGGTGGTGGACGAAGAGCACGACCTGTCGTTCAAGCAGCACGAGGGGTTCCGCTACTCGGCCCGGGATGTCGCCTGCTACCGGGCGGCGCGGCTGGGCTGTCCGGTGCTGCTGGGCAGTGCCACGCCGTCGCTGGAGTCCCTGCAGAACGTGCGGCAGGGGCGGTACCGGCACCTGCATCTGCGACAGCGGGTGCATGCGCTGCCACCGCCGCCGGTGGAGCTGCTCGACCTGCGGCAGCAGCCGCTGGTGGAAGGGTTGTCGCCGCCGCTACTGCGGGCACTCGATGACTGTATGACCGGCGACGGTCAGGCCCTGCTGTTTCTCAACCGGCGGGGGTTTTCGCCGGTCCTGCTATGCCATCACTGTGGCTGGAGCGCACCCTGCCCCTCCTGCGATGCGCATCTGACGCTGCATCGGGGGGCCGCAAGGCTGCATTGCCATCATTGCGGTCACCAGATGCCGGTGCCGCGACAGTGCCCGTCCTGCGGTGAGGCGTCGCTGGTGCCGGTGGGGCAAGGCACTGAGCGGATTGAGGCGGCACTGGCGCAGCGCTACCCAGGGGAGCAGGTGGTGCGCCTCGATGCCGACCGGGCACGGGGGCCGCAGGCACTGGCACGCATGCTCGAAGCCCTTCACGGCGGGCAGGCGCGGTTGATCGTGGGGACCCAGATGCTGGCCAAGGGGCATGATTTTCCCCGGCTCGATCTGGTGGGGATCGTCTCGGCCGATCAGGCGCTGTACGGCAGCGATTTCCGCGCCATCGAACGCATGGGGGCGCTGGTGACACAGGTGGCCGGACGGGCCGGCCGCAGCGGCCAGGCCGCCCGCGTCCTGCTGCAGACCCACGAGCCGGATCATCCCCTGTTGCAGGTGCTGGTGCGGGAGGGTTATGACGGGCTCGCGGAGGCGGTGTTGAGTGAGCGGCAGTTGATGGACCTACCGCCCTTCAGCCACATGGCCCTGCTGCGCGCGGATGCCCTGGAGGCGGCGGATGCCTTGCAGTTTCTGGAGGCGGCGCGGGCCCTGTTGCCGGTGCTGCCGGGGATCGAGGTGGGGCCGGCGATGATGGCGGGGATGGAGCGCCGGGCCGGGCGCGCCCGGGCGCAGCTGCTGATGCAGGGCAAGCCACGCAGTCGCCTGCATCAGTGCCTGACGCCCTGGGTACTGCGCCTGTCCGGGTTGCGGGAGGCGCGCCGGGTCCGCTGGTCGTTGGATATCGACCCTTACGACACCTTCTGAAGTCAGGCGTTGGCGGGCAGCACGACCAGCAGCGTCACGCCCAGCGCGATGCGGTACCAGCCGAAGGGGACGAAGCTGTGGCCGGCGATGAAGCCGAGCAGCCAGCGCACTGCAATGAAACCGGTGATGGCGGACACGCCGAACGCCAGCGCCAGCTGACCCCAGGATTCCGCCGCCACGGCCTCGGCGTCGAGCAGCACCTTGAGCAGCTCGAATCCGGTGGCGGCGAACATGGTGGGGATGCCCACCAGAAAGGCGAACTCGGCGGCCCGGGGACGTGCGGTGAGGCCGGCCAGCATGGCCGCGAAGATGGCTGCGGCCGAGCGCGAGGTACCGGGAAAGATGCCGGCGATGATCTGGGCCACCCCGACGGCGATCACCACGGTCCAGGTCACGGTCTCCCGGCTGGGCTGTTTGCCGGCCCAGGCTTCCACCGCGAAGATCGCCAGGCCGCCGACGATCAGTGCCACGGCCACCGGGGTCACGGTTTCCGGCAGTTCCACGCCTCCCAGTTTGGCGGCCAGCCCCAGCACGGCGGTGATCAGGAAGGCGCCGCTGATCTGCAGCGCGTAGCGGCGATGTTCGGGGACGTGCCACCCCCACAGCAGCTGCTGGATGCGGGTGCGGTAGACCAGGCATACCGCCGCGATGGCACCGGCCTGGATGGCCACGTTGAAGAGGTCCGACCGCCGCCCGAGCCACTCCTGGGCGATCAGCAGGTGACCGGTGGAGGAGATGGGCAGGAACTCGGTCAAGCCTTCGATCACGCCCAGCAGGAGGGCGGACAGCCATTCGTTCACAGAGGTTCTCGGTATGCTGGTGTGATGACGACAGCGCATACGGTAACCCCTGACGACGCGCCGGTGGTGTTGGTGACCGGTGCGGCCCTGCGGATTGGTGCCGCCATCAGCGAGGCGGCGCATGCCGCCGGCTGGCGGGTGGTGCTGCATTGCCGCCGCTCGCGGGCGCAGGCGGACGCTCTTGCCGCGCGACTCAATGACGAACGCCCGGAGAGCGCCGTCGTGTGTGTGGCCGATCTGCTGGAGGCGGACGCGCCCGTTCGGCTGGCGGCACAGGCACGCGGTTGTTGGGGGCGGCTGGATGCGCTGGTCAACAACGCCTCGTCCTATTTCCGTACCCCGCTGGCATCGGTGACGCCGGCCCAGTTCGACGATCTCATTGGCAGCAATCTGCGCGCGCCGTTGTTTCTTGCGCAGGCCTGCGCCGCCTTCGAGGAGCTGCAGGCGATCATCAATATTCTGGACGTTCATGCCCGCCGCCCGCGCGCCGGATTTGCCCCGTATCTCGCCGCCAAGGCCGGCCTGTGGACGCTGACCGAGGCGCTGGCGCTGGAGCTGGCGCCGCGGGTGCGGGTCAACGGGGTGGCGCCGGGACACATGATCTGGGCGGTGCAATCGGCGCTCAGCGCCGACGAGCAGGCGGCCGAGGCGGCCCGCATTCCCTTGCAGCGTCTCGGCGGGGCGGTGGAAATCGCCCGTGCCGTTGCATTCCTGCTTTCCCGGGAGTCCGCCTATATGACCGGCGCCGTGCTGCCGGTCGATGGCGGGCTGAGGATCAGTTGAGGGCGCTTCAGAACAGGCTGGGTTGCAGCGCGCCTTCCAGTTCCAGCAGCGCCCGCTTGCGCGCCAGGCCACCGGCATAGCCCGTGAGCTTGCCGCCGGGACTGATCACCCGGTGACAGGGGCAGAGGATGGCGATGGGATTCTGTCCATTGGCCAGCCCCACCGCGCGTGCGGCACCGGGTTGGCCGAGCTGGTGTGCGAGTTCGCCATAGGTGCGGGTGTCACCGAAGGGGATCTCATGAAGCCGTGACCACACCTGCAACTGGAAGGCGGAGCCGCGGGCGGCCAGCGGTACGGTGAAGCGGGTGAGCCGGCCGGCGAAGTAGGCGCTGAGCTCCGCCTGCAGCCGGGCCAGGTGGGCGGCTGCCGGGCTGTCAGGGGCAGCGGTGTCTGCGGGCAGCGGTTTCGGGTCGAAATGGAGCCACTGCAGGCCCTGGTCCGAGGCTACGGCGCCGAGGGGGCCGAGCGGGCAGTTGAACCGCAGCGTGCGGACGGCGTTCATGGGGCAGGCAGTGCCAGTTGGGTGTGGCCTTGCGCGATGCCGTCGGGGCCAAACCGCCGCTCCTCCAGCGTCAGGCGCCCCGCGCGCGACCACACCAGGGTGCTGGCGCGGGTGCCGTATGACCGCCCGCGGATGAACGGGGGCGCCAGGAAGCGCTCGGTTTCCAGACCCACCCCGGTGTCTGGCAACTCGTCATCGTCGGGCGGTGTGGTATCGGCCAGCGTCTGCCACAGTGGCGCCGGTTCGCCAGCCTCCCGGCAGACCGTCTCCAGCGAGGTGCGCAGCCGCCGCAATTTGGGCCAGGGCGTTTCCAGCTGGGCATTGGAGACGGCGTGAATGCCGGGTGGCAGTACGCGCACCGTGACGGTGGGCTGGTTACTGACATAGACCAGCGCATCGCCATCCCACAGCAGCAGATTGAACCCGGCGTATCGCTCAGCGGTGGCCGTCAGCCGCTCGGCCTGGGCGCGGGCGCTGACGTTACCTCGCACGAAATCCGCCACCAGGGCGCCACGGGAGGGGGCGCTGGGATCCGGTTCCTGCATCCGTCGCACATTGGTGACCGCAGCGAGGCGCCGGCGTGCCGACACCGCGAGCCAGCCGCCGCCCTGCAGGGCGTCACGGCCGCCGTGAACATCGGGCGCGTCCTGCCAGGCGGCAGCTGCCAGGGTGGGGCGTTCGTGGAACTCGTCGCGGTTGGCGGCAAGCACCAGTTCATAGTCGGGATGAGCGCGCCAGGCGCAGGCGATGAGACACATGCCGGGAGCCTGTCGCGCCCGTTCATGGCTGTCAATCAGCGGGCAGGTACACTGAGTCCATGGTCAACCAGGCTCCGCCCCCTACCGACGATGTGCTGCCGCTGGCCGTACGGGTCGGTGACGATCCCTACGAAGCCGACGTCATGGCAGCGTTCAACCGCTGGCGCGATGAGCCGCCCAGCTGGGGCACCCGCCTGCTCGCCAAACCATCGGGCAAGGTGGCAAGGGCGGTGCAGACCCTGGTGCCGGTGGAGGGTTTGCGGGCAGCCCTGGAGCAGGCCAACCGTCTGGCGCTGCGCCTGAACGACGAGAAGGCCATCCTCAAGCGTGCCGGAGTGGGGGATGTCGCTGAGTTGCGCGCCCTGCCGCTGGCGCGTAGCGACGCGCTGGCCCTGCAGGTGCGGCGGCGCGCGATGCTGATGGCGGGTGCCGGTGGCGCCGCGTTTGGTTTGGGGGGGGCTGCCGGCATGGTGCTGGATATTCCGGCGCTGCTGACCTTGGCCCTGCGCAGCATTCACCGGACCGGCCTGTGCTACGGCGACAGCATCGAGCCGCAGGAGTGTCAGCGGCTGGGCATCGGAATCTTCGCCCTGGCGTCGGCCAACAGCCTGGAGGAAAAGCAGTCCGCCCTGTCCGCGCTGGCCCACGGGCAGTGGGTGGTGGATGACGCCTGGCGCGATGGTATCGAGCGGGTGGCCGAGCGTGAGATGGCCAAGGAGGCCACGGTGTTCAGCCTGCAGACCCTGGCATCACGCGTCGGCTTGCACCTGGGAAGTCGCAAGTCGGCTGGCGTGTTGCCGGTGCTGGGAGCCCTGGTGGGCAGTTCGATGAACGCCTGGTATCTGTACGACGTCACACAGACGGCACGGCGGGTGTTTCAGTGGCGGCGCATCACGGCCGGAAAGCCCGGCCGGGCCTGAGCGGTGCTCATCCGTTCGTGGTAGATTGCTGCGCTGCAACATCGCAATGCCACAGGAACGTTCATGTCCATTCCTTCCCATCGGGTCGTCATCGTGGGCGGCGGCTTTGCCGGCCTCCACGCCGCCAAGCACCTCGGGAACAGCGGATATGACGTCACCCTCCTCGACAAGCGCAATTTTCAGCTGTTTCAGCCCCTCCTCTACCAGGTGGCAACGGGCTCGCTGACCATCGGGGACATCGCGATTCCTCAGCGGGTGGTGCTGCGCAAGGCGCGCAATGTGCGCTGCCTCACGGCCACGGCCTACGATATCGACCCGGCGCGGCGGGTGGTGCTGCATGAATTTGGCGAGGTTGCCTACGACACGCTGATTGTCGCCACCGGCGTCAAGCATCATTACTTTGGCAACGACCAGTGGCGCGCGTTCGCGCCCGGTCTGAAGACGGCCGAGCACGCCATCGAGATGCGCCGCAAGATCTTCGGGGCGTTCGAGCGCGCCGAGCTCACCGAGGATCCGCAGGCTCAGGCCGATCTGCTGACCTTCGTCATTGTCGGTGCCGGCCCCACCGGCGTGGAACTGGCGGGCGCCATCGGCGAGCTTGCCCACAAGACCATGGTGCGCGATTTCCGGCGCATTCAGCCCGAGCGTGCGCGGGTACTGCTGGTGGAGGGCGCCAATGACGTGCTGCCACTCTATGACCAGAAACTGCGTGACGCCGCACGGCGCCAGTTGGAGGCGCTGGGTGTCACGGTGATGACCCAGACTCTGGTCGAGAACGTCAGCGACGAGGGCGTGCAGGTGCGCAGTGGTGAACGGCGCGAGGCGATCCGGGCGCGCACGGTGCTGTGGGCTGCGGGTGTAAGGGCCTCGCTGTTCGGGCGCATTCTGGCCGACCGGACCGGTGTGGCGCTGGACCGCGGTGGGCGGGTGCGGGTGGAGTCGGACTGCTCGTTGCCCGGCCACCCCGAGATTTTCGTCTTGGGCGATCTCGCCCGCATGACCGATGCGCGGGGGCGGGAGGTGCCGGGCCTGGCGCCGGCTGCCATCCAGCAGGGTCGCTACGTGGCCAGCATTCTCAAGCGCCGCGCCAAGGGCAAGGCGGCGCCCAAGCCGTTCCGCTATGCCGACTGGGGCACCATGGCGGTGATCGGCATGAACCGCGCCGTCGGTGACCTGCGCGCATTCCGCACCACCGGCATCATCGCCTGGTACATCTGGGCGCTGGTGCACATCCGGGCGCTGATCGACGGCTCGCAGCGGTTGCGGGTGTTCGTGCAGTGGAGCTGGAAATACTTCACCCGGCATATCGGAGACCGACTCGTCACCGGCAACCCCACCAGCACGCAGGCGTTGCGGGACGTCCACCTGGCAAACACGGATTCGCAGCCGCCGGCTTGACAGCCGTGGGACACTTCATCGAATCATCACTGAGGAAGGTGCATGATGGATGACCTGTTGGCTGAAATGAGGGGTGTTGTGGACCGCACGCCCAATGAGCTGTACCTCAACCGTGAGCTGTCGCTGCTGGAATTCAACCGTCGCGTGCTGATGCAGTCGCGAGATGAGCGGGTGCCCCTGCTCGAGCGTCTGAAGTTCCTGTGCATTGCCAGTTCCAACCTTGACGAGTTCTTCGAGATCCGGGTGGCCGGCCTTCAGCAGATGGCCGAGCTCAATCCCGCTACGCGCTCGCCTGACGGGCTGACCCCGGCAGAGGCGCTGACGGCCATCAGCGAGCGGGCCCACGCCCTGGTGGCGGAGCAGTACCGCATCTTCAACGACGAGATCATTCCGGCGCTGGAGGCGGCGCAGATCCGCTTCCTGCGACGGTCGGAATGGACGCCGGAGCAGGATGCCTGGCTGAAAAGCTATTTTCATAGCGACCTGCTGCCGGTGCTGTCGCCGATGGGACTGGATCCGGCGCACCCGTTCCCGCGCATTCTCAACAAGTCGCTGAACTTCATTGTGCAGCTGTCGGGCAAGGACGCCTTCGGCCGCAATACCGGCTTCGCCATCGTGCAGGCGCCGCGCGCCCTGCCCCGGTTGATTCAGTTACCGCGCAATGTGCCCGGGACCGGACCGCATGATTTCGTATTCCTGTCCAGTGTCATCCATGCCTATGTGGATGATCTGTTTCCGGGGATGGAGGCGAGCGGCTGCTACCAGTTCCGTGTGACCCGTAACGCCGACCTGCTGGTCGACGAGGAGGACGCCGAAGATTTGCTGGAGGCGCTGGAAGGCGAGCTGAGCCAGCGGCAGTGGGGTGATACCGTCCGCCTTGAGGTGGCTCACAACTGCCCCGAAGCGATGTGGCAGTACCTGATGGACGAAACCCAGCTGACGGCGGCAGACGTGTACCAAGTGAACGGGCCGGTGAATCTCAGCCGCCTGATGGCGATCCCCGATCTGATCGACCGGCCGGAGCTGAAGTACCCGCCGCATACTCCGCGGGTGCCCAAGGCGCTGACCGGGGACATCTTTTCGGCGATTCGCGACAGCGACATCCTGTTGCACCATCCCTATGACGCCTTCCTGCCGGTGCTGGACCTGTTGCGGCAGTCCGCCAAGGACCCCAAGGTGCTGGCGATCAAGCAGACGCTCTACAGGACCGGGGCCAAGAGTCCGGTGGTGGATGCCCTGTGCGATGCCGCGCGTAACGGCAAGGAAGTGACGGTGGTGATCGAGTTGCGGGCCCGCTTCGACGAGGCCGACAACATCGATCTGGCCGAACGTCTGCAGGAAGTGGGCGCGCATGTCGTCTATGGCGTGGTGGGCTACAAGACCCACGCCAAGATGTGCCTGGTGGTGCGGCGCGAGGAGCCGGGCGGTGACGGTACCGGTGGACTGCGCTACTACGCCCATCTGGGAACCGGCAACTACCACCCGAAAACGGCTCGGCTCTATACCGATTACGGCCTGTTCACGGCCGACCCGGTGATGTGCAAGGACGTACATGCGGTGTTTCTGCAGCTGACCAGCCTGGGCAAGGTGATCAAGCTCAACCGTCTGCTGCAGTCCCCCTTCACCCTCAACAAGGGGATGCACGAGCGGATCGAACGGGAGATCGCCAATGCCGAGGCTGGCAAGCCTGCCCGGCTGATCGCCAAGATGAACGCTCTGGTCGAACCCGAGATCATCCAGAAGCTGTACGCAGCCTCCCAGGCCGGGGTGGAAGTCGACCTGATCGTGCGGGGAATGTGTTCACTGCGGCCGGGGGTGAAGGGCTTGTCCGAACGGATTCGGGTGCGCTCGATCATCGGGCGTTTCCTTGAGCATCATCGAGCGTTCTACTTCCACAACGGTGGCGCGCCGGAGGTCTGGCTGTCCAGCGCGGACTGGATGGAGCGCAACCTGTTCCGGAGGGTAGAGGTGGCATTCCCGGTGACCGACAAGCGGCTGAAGGAACGCATCATCGCGCAGTTGGAGGCGTTTCTGATCGATACCGCGCAGTCCTGGCTGCTGGATGCCGATGGGCACTATCACCGCCCCGAAGCCAGTGAACACCTGCCGGTGCAGACCCTTCTGATGGAAGGGGGCGTCTGAGTCTCAGGACTTGGGCAGCTTGAGGCGAAACCCGGCGGCGGCAAGGTAGTCGGTTTCCAGTTCCAGATCCGCGCGTGTCAGCGGGCGCTGGTCGAGCCATGACAGCCGACGCAGATCGAGCTTGAGCCCGCGTCGCTCAGCTGTCAGGGTGACCGGCGGTCGCAGTCCGGGACTGCGCGATCGATGCAGCAGTACCGACAAGCGCAGGATCATGGCCAGGCGCTGCACCGGCAGCTGCCAGTCTTCCGGCACATCGCTCAGTACGCTGGCGGAGAACTTGCCGCGGTGGAGCCGCACCAGTGCCGACAGCAGGCGCTGATCGGTCAGCGAGAATCCCTGCAAGTCGGCGTGCCGCAGAATGTATTCGCTGTGCTTGTGATATCCGGCGTGGGCGATGGTGAGCCCGATTTCGTGCAGGCGTGCGGCCCAGCGCAGCAGCGAGGCACTGGAGCGTGCGTCCAGTTTCCAGGTGGCGGTCACCTGGTCGAGCAGCCGTAGCGCGGTGCGTTCGATATCCGCGGCCTGCCGCTGATCGACGCCGAATCGGGTGGCGATTGCGTTGACGGCGTCACCGCGCACATCGCGGTTGCTGAGGCGGCCGATGAGGTCGTAGAGCACCCCCTCGCGCAGGGCGCGCTCGGAGGTCTCCATGCGTTCGATGCCCAGCGTGTCGAACACCCCCGCCAGTACCGCAAGGCCACCGGCAAACACCGGCCGGCGGTCCTCTCGCAGCGCTTCGAAGTCGATCTGGTCGACGTGGCCGCGGGTGGTGACCAGCTCGATGACCTTCTCCAGGCCCTCGCGGGTGATCGCCTGCTCGCACCAGCCCTGACTCATCATCACCCGCCACGTTCCACGAATGGTGCCGGAGGCGCCGATGGCCAGATCCCAGCCCGCCTGACGGTAGCGACGCTCCAGAAACTCCAGTTCCACCCGGGCGGCCAGCCTCGCCTTGCGCATGCGTGCGCGAGTGATGACGCCGTCGGCGAAATAACGCTGGGTATGCACCACACAACCGAGCGCCACCGATTCCATCAGCCGGGGACGGGCGCCGCGGCCGATGATCACCTCGGTGCTGCCGCCGCCGATATCGACCACCAGACGGCGCGGGGATTCGCGGCCCATGCCATGTGTGACGCCGCCGAACACCAGTCGGGCCTCTTCAACGCCGGAGATGATTTCCAGCGGGTGCCCCAAGGCCGCCTCAGCGGCGGCGATGAACTCGCTGCTCTTTTTCATTCGCCGAAGGGTGTTGGTGCCCACGACGCGCACCCGTTCCGGTGGAAGGCCTTTCAGTCGCTGACCAAAGCGCTGCAGGCAGGCCAGGGCCCGCTCGGCCGCTTCGGGACGCAGGCGTTTGTCACTGTTGAGCCCCGCGGCCAGCCGGACCGGCTCGCGCAGGCGGTCGATGACCTGCAACTCGCCGTCGCTGCTGGCGCGCGCCACCATCATGTGAAAACTGTTGGAGCCAAGGTCGACGGCGGCAACGTCGATACTGCCACTGACCGGGGAGGGGGCAATGATCCGGGTCATTCAGGGGTCGGGCGGGGTCGGGCGTCGCACTATAACGGATGCACTGTCACGCTTTCTCGCCCATGGCATGCGTTGACCCGATCCGCCAATTCCCGGACAATCCGTGGCCTTCTTGTCCGGGCCTTTCGCGGCCCCCACCGGAGTTATCGCATGAAGTTCGCGCGTTGGGGCGTGCTCGCCCTTGCCGCTGCGGTCATGGCTGATGCGTCCGCCGCCGGCGACGCCGAGGCCGGCCGCGTGAAAGCCAACACCTGCATGGGTTGCCACGGGATTCCGTTGTACAACAACGCCTACCCGACGTACCGGGTGCCGAAGATCGGCGGGATGTCGGCGGAGTACCTCGAAGCCGCGCTCAAGGCCTACCGCAGTGGGGAGCGCAAGCATCCGACCATGCACTCCCAGGCGGCCTCGATGAGCGACGAAGACATCGCTGATATCTCCGCCTTCATCTCGACCGCGCCGCAGCGTTAAGGAGCCGACCATGACGTTGAACTTCCTGCGTGCTGCCGCGATGGCCGGTCTGGCGATCAGTGCAACCGTCCATGCCAGCGATGCCGCGCCCGAGAAGGCCGCCACCTGCGTGGCCTGCCACGGAGAACGAGGCGCCGAGCCGATCCTGCCCACCTATCCGGTGATCGCGGGTCAGTACGCCAACTATCTGGCCCACTCGCTGGAATCCTACCGTTCGGGCGAGCGCAAGAATGCCGTGATGGCCGGGATTGCCGCCGGCCTGACCGACGAGGACATTGAAGTGCTGTCTCGCTATTTCGCGAAGCAGGACGGCGGTCTCTACACGCCCAAGGTCGGTCCCTGACCCACGCGTTGTGACTGCATCAGGCCCCGCCCCCGGCGGGGCTTTTTGTTGGGCATCACCAATGCAGCCCGATCCCGGCGCTGGGGCCGCTGAAGCGGGCATCCACGCGGTCATCCCCGGCGGTGAACCGATAGCGCTGCAAGGCCCATCCGGCTGACAGCGAGACCGGCCCGGCACCCGGCCGCCACTCGGCTGTGGCCTCGATGCGCCCACCGCTGCGGGCCGATACCTCGATCCACTCGGCCATCAGCCCCAGCTGCAGTTCCGGGGCGGGCTGCCAGTCCCAGGCCAGGTGCAGCTGGGGGAACCATTCATTGATGGCTTCCCGCTCGGTTGCGGGATCGTCCTCGGTGCGGATGTCGACCTGCCCGTCCAGCCAGCGAAAGGTGAGGCCGGCGTGGAGCTGCTGCCGGTCTCTGACACGCAGCGGGTAGCGCAGCGTGAGGCTCTGGTTGTCGAGGTCAGCATCGATCAGTGCTTCGGTGGTCAGCTGCAGCAGCGGAATGCCGAGCAGACTCAGGCCGTCCGTGCGGGACTGTTGTCCGCGGACATCCAATGGTCCCCGCTGGTACCCCAGCTCCGGTAGCCAGGACGGCCCGCCGCGCCACCACAGCGACAGGTCGAGCCGGTCCCCGGTGCGGGCCGACAGATCGCGCTGAAAGTCGAGGCGCTCGCGGTCGGTGGTGTGCCCTTCCAGCCGGTAATCCCAGTAGCGCAGTTGCAGTGTCCCTGCCGCCGCCGCGGCGCCCGTGCACACCATCAGACATGCCGCGCCCAGCGCATGCACCCATCGGGTGCATGAATGTGACCGATATTCATCTTCCAGCCAGCTAATGTCGGTATGCTTCGCCATGTGATCCAAAACAGTGCACCGGGTAGGGGAACTGGGTGCGGGTCGCGTTGAGGTAACCATAACCATACTGTCCAAGGAGTACCTTGCATGAAAAAGACGTCTATTGCGCTGGCGGCGCTGACTTCCCTGGGGCTGGCCCTGCCGGCCGCAGCCGAGGGTCTGAACTACAACTTCATCGACGCGCGGTACTTCGATGGTGAAGTGGTCGATGGCGCGGCGGATGCCGATGGCTTCGGGATTTCCGGTCAGGCGTTGATCAACCCGAATTTCTACGTTCTGGCGAGTTACTCCACGCTGGGTGTGGACAACTCGTCGGTTGATATTGAGACGATTCGTGCGGGCCTGGGGTATCGCCATGCGCTGGCCCCGGCCACCGACCTCAACGCCGAAGTGCTGTTCCTGAACGTCGACGCGGACTTTGACGACGATTCCGGTTTCGAACTGGGCCTCGGGCTGCGCCACAGCTTCACCGAGGTGTTCGAGGGCAAGGTCGGCGTTCGCCACCAGGATGTGTTTGATGGTGACGACACCTTCTTCGAAGTCGGCGCCCTGGCACACCTGACGCCGCAGCTCTCGGCCGGCATCGATTACATCTCCGGTGACCTGTTCGATGGCTTCACCGTGGGTGGCCGCTTCAACTTCTGATCGGCATGCCGTGGTTCCCGGAACCCCACCCTCGCGGTGGGGTTTCTTTTTTCTATCGGCTTGTCACGTGCATTTGCTAGAGTGCCGGGGTCATTCTGCTGGGGGACATCATGTATAAGAGCTTGGCCGCGGGACTGCTGGGGCTGTCGTTGACGACGGTGGCGCACGCCCAGGAAAAAATCTTCAACGGCTATGTCGATCTCTTCGCCATTCCGTATTCCTTTACTGAAGGACAGGACATCACCGGTGCCGACGCCGAAGATGATGGCTACGGCCTCGGGTTGCGCAGCATTGCGCTGGTTACCGACTGGCTGGCCTTCTCCGGTGAATATCAGACCGTGGAGCTCGATGCCACCGACGACAGCATCGATCAGCTGCGCGCCGGCCTCGGCTATATCGGGCGTTACGGCGGTGTCTTCGTGGAGTACACGGACTTTGACACCCTGGGCGTGTCCAATGACGGTATCGGCATTCACCTTCGCACCAGCTACAACGCGTCGCGCGACATGAACTTCTATGGCGACATCGGCTACCTGATCCTCTCCAACGATTTTCAGGATGTCGATGGCCTGGAGGCGACCTTGGGGCTGGACTTCCGTCTGACCGATCGCTGGGTGATCTTTGCCGACCTGCGGTACACCCACCTCAAGGGGGATACCGATGACGCCAAGATTGCGCCGCTGGACACGCGGCTGGGTGTGCGTATTCCGCTGGGGTACTGAGGCGCGCCTCGCCTGAGGGCAACAAAAAACCCCGCGATGGCGGGGTTTTTTGTTGGGTGACGCTCTGCGGGCTTCAAGTCGCTCCCGACGCTGGGATCCCCAGCTGCGCTGGGGGCCCTCCACGCTACTCGCGACGCCCTCCGGGCTTCAAGTCGCTCCCGACGCTAGGATCCCCAGCTGCGCTGGGGGCCCCTCCACGCTACTCGCGACTTTACTCGTCCAGAAAGCTCCGCAGGTAGTTCGCCCGGCTGGGGTGGCGCAGTTTGCGCAGGGCCTTGGCTTCGATCTGGCGGATGCGTTCCCGGGTGACGTCGAACTGCTTGCCGACTTCTTCCAGGGTGTGGTCCGTGTTCAGGTCGATGCCGAAGCGCATGCGCAGCACCTTGGCTTCGCGCGGCGTCAGGCTGGCCAGGATCTGATGGGTGGCTTCTGACAGCGACTGCGAGGTGGCCGTTTCCAGCGGGGAAATGGCATTGATGTCCTCGATGAAATCGCCCAGGTGTGAGTCTTCATCATCGCCCACCGGGGTCTCCATGGAGATGGGCTCCTTGGCGATCTTCAGCACCTTGCGGATCTTGTCCTCGGGCATTTCCATCTTCACCGCCAGCTCTTCCGGCGTCGGCTCGCGGCCCATCTCCTGCAGCATCTGGCGGGAAATGCGGTTGAGCTTGTTGATGGTCTCGATCATGTGCACCGGGATGCGGATGGTGCGCGCCTGGTCGGCGATCGAGCGGGTGATGGCCTGGCGGATCCACCACGTGGCATAGGTGGAGAACTTGTAGCCGCGGCGGTATTCGAACTTGTCGACCGCCTTCATCAGGCCGATGTTGCCTTCCTGGATCAGGTCGAGGAACTGCAGGCCACGGTTGGTGTACTTCTTGGCGATGGAGATCACCAGACGCAGGTTGGCCTCGACCATCTCCTTCTTGGCGCGGCGGGCCTTGGCATCGCCGACATTCATGCGCCGGTTGATGTCCTTGATCTCTTCCAGCGTCAGCAGGTTGTCGGACTCCATCTGCCGCAGGTGACCCTGCAGCGAAAAGATTTCGTCCTTGCGGTTGTTCAGCTCGGAGGAGTATTTGCGCTTGGCACGGATCGCCTTGTTGATCCACTCCTCGTCGGTGATGCCGTTCTCGCGGTAGTGGCGCATGAACTCGTCGCGCGTCATGCCGGCGTCGGCCACGCAGATCTTCATGATGCGACGTTCGGCGTCACGGATCTGGCCGATCTTGTCACGCAGGTTGTTGGTGACCTCGTCGACGATTTTCGGCGACAGCTTGAAGGTCATGATGTGGTGGGCCACGGCTTCACGACGCTCGCGCGTACGGGTATCCGCGCTGCTCCATTTGGTCAGCGCATCCCAAGCCTCGTCGTAGAGCTTCTGCAGTTCGCCGAACTGCTCGGCGCACTGCACCGGGTCGGGACCGGTATCGGTTGAGCTTTCGTCGTCGCTTTCGTCGTCGCCATCGTCGTCGTCGTCATCGTCATCGCTGTTGTTGGCAGCGGCGGCGGCCGGCGGGGCCGGCGGAGTGTCGTCGTTGAGTTCGTTGGGGTCGAAGAAGCCGGTGACGACATCGGTCAGGCGACGGTTGCCCTCGCCGACATCGGCGTAAGCCTCGAGCAGGATGGCAACCGTTTCCGGGTACTGGGCCATGGCGAACATGGCTTCGTTGAGGCCTTCCTCGATGCGCTTGGCGATGCGGATTTCGCCTTCGCGGTCCAGCAGCTCGACCGAGCCCATTTCGCGCATGTACATGCGGACGGGGTCGGTGGTGCGGCCAAACTGATCCTCGCTGGAGGCGATGGCGGCGGCGGCTTCCTCGGCGGCTTCCTCTTCCTCTTCGGCGGTAGCGACCACCGACGGTTCGGAGAACAGTTGCTCGGAGTCGTCCGGCGCATCCTCGTGCACGGGGATGCCCATCGCCTGAATCATGCTGATGATGTCTTCGATCTGCTCGGAGTCGATGACCTCGGGCAGGTTGTCGGACACTTCGGCGAAGGTGAGGTACCCTTTCTCCTTGCCCAGTGCGATCAGGATCTTGATCTGCGACTGTTTCTGCGCCTTGAGATCGGCGCTCGGCAGGTCGGGGTCCGTGTGTTTGCTCATGCGGGATTGGCCTGACAGGATCAATAGAAACCAGCGCGACGGAGTTGCGCTGAACCGTGCATTATACAGGCGGTCCGGGCAAGCGCCACACGGCATGGACAGGGGGCGGCGGCGGAAATTCCCCAAATCCGTCCGGTTCTCACGGACGCGGCGCCCGTCGTTCCCGCAGCAGCACGCCCATTTCGCGGACCTCCGCCTCGGTCAGCTCGCGCTGGCGTGATTCGGTCTTGAGCCACTCCAGACGGGCATCGACTGCCCCCTGGGCCAGATGCTGCACCGTGTCCTCGAACTCCCGAACCCGGTGTTCAGCCGACAGAATGGGCGGTTCCGCCATCAGCCGTTGCAGCGCCGCGCCCGCCGGGGTGCCGCGCCAGGCTTCCATCAGCTGTGCCGTATGTGCCTCAGGGTGGGCCAGAAAGTAGTCCAGTACGTCGACCAGGATCCGGATTCCCGGGGCGGGGCTCTGCACCAGCAGTGCCATCTGGTCCACGCGGTGGGCCAGGGCGGGCTCCTCCAGCACGGCCTGGAGTGCGCCCTTGACGGCGCGGGTGGCCGCAGACGGGGCGCGTTTGCCGGCGGTGGCGTCGGCTGCGGGCCCGGGTTCGACGGGGGAGGGATCTGGGCGCATGCGCTCGATATCGGCCGCCGGCAGTCGCGTCAGCCGCGACAGTTCGTCCACCAGCAGCGTACGCAATGGGCCGTCCCGAAGCTTGCCCAGGTGGGGCTGGGCCAGGGCGATCAGTTTGGCGCGGCCGTCGAGGGTGCCCAGCTGCACCTGACGCGACAGTTCGTCGAGCAGGAATTGGGTCATCGTCGGGGCCTGGTCGATCCGGGCCCTGAAGGCCTCGGCGCCCTCGGCCTGGATCAGGCTGTCGGGGTCGTGTCCGTCGGGCAGGAACATGAACACGCACTCACGGGTGCCGTGGACTTCCGACAGGGCTTGTTCCAACGCCCGCCAGGCCGCGCTGCGGCCGGCGCGGTCACCGTCAAAGCAGAACACCACCTTGCCGGTGGACTTGAACAGGAGCGTGAGGTGCTCCCGGGTGGTGGCGGTTCCGAGGGTGGCGACCGCCTCGGTGATGCCGAACTGGTGCAGCATCACCACATCCATGTAGCCCTCGACCACGATCAGATAGGGCAGGGCACTGCGGGTGGCACTGCGGGCTTCATACAGGCCGAACAGTTGCCGCCCCTTGTGGAACAGGGGGGTTTCGGGCGAATTGAGGTACTTCGCCGGGTCGTCGCCGAGGGTGCGCCCGCCAAAGGCGATCACCCGGCCGCGGGTGTCGCGGATCGGAAACATCACCCGGTTGCGAAAGCGGTCGTAGGCGCGGCCGCGATCGGCACGACGTGATTCCCCGTCGCGTTCGATCAGCAGGCCGGCTGTGATGGCGTGGGTGGTGTCCTGGAGAAACTGGGTCAGACCGTCCCAGCGGTCGGGGGCATAGCCGATGCCGAAGGTCTTGGCGATTTCGCTGCTGACACCGCGTCCACGGAGGTAGTCGATGGCCTGAGGAGACTGCCGCAGCTGCTCACGGAAAAAGCGTTGGGCGGCGGCCAGTGCATCCAGGGGGCCGTCCATCACCACGTGGGGCGTCTGGCCGCCTTCCCGTGGCACCTCGATGCCGGCGCGGCGGGCCAGTTCCTCCACTGCCTCGACGAAGCCCAGGCGGTCGTACTCCATCAGAAAGCTGATGACCGTGCCGTTCTTGCCGGAACTGAAGTCGAAGAACATCTGCTTCGTCGGCGACACGAAGAACGAGGGGCTCTTCTCGTGCGTGAATGGGGAGAGCCCCTTGAGTTCCTTGCCGGCGCGCTTGAGCTCCACCCGCGCGCCGATCACCTCGACGATGTCGGTACGCGCGAGCAGATCCTGGATGAAAGCATCGGGAATTCGGCCGGACACCCGGGCATTATGCCGCCATGGCGGGTTGCTGTTGCGTCTTCTGCAGGGCGTCGGCGCGGGTGAACTCGAGGTTGCCGTCGTCGATGGGGTCCTTCAGCAGCATCTTGCGGTCGCGGCCGTAGTGATGCAGCACCCGCCAGGGCAGATCCTTGCCCTGGCGCGGCAACAGGTGGGCGCCTCGCTTGACGTATCCGGACTGCAGCGAACCGAGAATGTTGGCATCCGCCTCGGGCTGCCCCGAGGCGCGCGGCACGGCCGCCACGATGCCGCGCTGGTCCATGAAATTGAGCAGGCGGCAGACATAGTGGGAGGCGATGTCGGCTTTCAGCGTCCACGGCGCATTGGTGTAGCCGACGATCCAGGCCATGTTGGGCACGTCCTGCATCAACACGCTTTTGTAGGTCATCAGGTCGCCGACGGCGCGGGTCTGCTGGTCCACCTTGAGCTCGGTGCCGCCCAGTACCTGGAGCTGCAGGCCGGTGGCGGTGATGATGATGTCGGCATCGAGGTGGTCGCCGGATTTCAACTGCAGGCCGGTTTCCGTGAACGTCTCGATGGCATCGGTGGCGACAGAGGCCTTGCCGGCGCGGATGGCCTTGAACAGGTCGGCGTCCGGCACGGCGCACAGACGCTCGTCCCAGGGGTTGTAGCGTGGCGTGAAGTGTTTCATGTCGACGTGCTCGCCGATTTCCTTGCGGACACCGTCCAGCAGCCACTTGCGCACTTTCTCCGGCCAGCGGCGGGCGGCGATGTAGAGGCCGCGCTGGATCAGGATGTTGCGCTTGCGCGCCATGCCGTACACCCACGAGGCGGGCAGGAACTTGTTGAGCACTTCCGAGATCTTGTCGAATCCCGGGACCGAGAAGATATAGGTGGGTGAGCGTTGCAGCATGGTGACGTGCGCGGCCTTGTCGGCCATGGCCGGAACCACCGTGACGGCGGTGGCGCCACTGCCGATCACCACCACCCGCTTGCCGGCGTAGTCGAGATCATCCGGCCAGTGCTGGGGGTGGATGCACTGCCCCTTGAAGCGTTCGACACCGGGAAACGAGGGCAGGTAGCCCTGATCGTAGTTGTAGTAGCCGGTGGCGCCCACTAGGTAGCGGGCGGTGAAGCTGCGGGTCTCGCCACTGGCTTCGTGCAGCGCAGTGACCGTCCAGCAGGCCTGCTCGCTCGACCATTCGGCCTTGGTGGTCTTCAGGCCGAACTGCACCTTGTCCTCCATGCCGTACTCGTGGGCGGTGGTGCGGATGTACTCCCGGATCGAGGGGCCGTCCGCCAGCACCTTGAGGGCATGCCAGGGGCGGAACTTGAAGCCGAAGCTGAACATGTCGGAATCGGAGCGGATGCCCGGATAGCGGAACAGATCCCAGGTGCCGCCGATGGCGTTACGGCGCTCCAGGATGGCCACCTTTTTGCCTGGGCATTCCTGCGCCAGATGACAGGCCATGCCGATGCCGGAAAGGCCGGCGCCAATGATCAACACGTCGTACATCGGTTTCATGTCGCACTCCTCGAATCAGGTCCGCCCGATCGGGGCTGGGGTTTTGTGTTGGGGACAGTCTCGCAGTCTGCGCCGTTTCGGTCGACCGAAACTTGACTTGAAGAGACAAAGATTAAACCCTGCGAGACATGAGCCATATGGTGCGCGCAAGCGGTCTGGGCGGCTACGAAGCGCTGATGCGTGCCCTCGGTCATGACCCGGGGCCGCTGCTGCGTCGTTACCGGATTCAGCCCCAGACCCTGGCGGATGAGGATGCCCTGCTGCCCCTGAGGGCGGTGCTGCAGTTGCTGGAGGCCAGCGCGGCGCAGACCGGTTGTGGCGATTTCGGCCTTCGGTTGGCGCGGATCCAGGACATCACGGTGCTGGGGCCGGTGGCCCTTGCGATGCAGCATGCGTCGACGGTGGCGGATGCCCTGGACATCGCCTCGCGGTATCTGTTCGTGCACAGCCCGGGTATGCGCCTGACGCTGCATCCCCGCAGTCAGTTCATGCCGGGGACTGCCGAGGTCCGTTTCGAGATTCATGCCCCCGGTGCGGGCAGCCAGCGCCAGGCCATCGATATCTGCCTGGGCGACGTCCACCATATTCTCGAGTTCCTTGCGGGCGGTGCCTACGGCCTGAAAGCGGTAACGCTGCCGCATACCCCGGTTGCGCCGCTGACCACCTACAGCCGGTTTTATGGCGTGCCGGTGCACTCCGCGCAGGACTATGGCGGGCTGCACTTTCGGGCGGATGCGCTGGACATGGGGCTGCATTCGGTCAATACCGCCCTGCGACAGATCACTGAGGCCTATCTGGCGACGCACTTTGGCGGACCGGAGCAGTCGGTGGCAGCCCGAACCCGCCAGGCGTTGCAGCGCACGCTTGGTACGTCGGGGGGCAGCAAGGCCTCGGTGGCCCGTGTGCTGGGCATGCACCCCCGCACCCTGCAGCGCCACCTGGCGGCCGAGCAGACCAGTTTTGAGGCGCAGCGTGACACGCTGCGTCGGGAGCTGGCCCAGCGGTATCTGCAGGAAACCGGCATTCCGATGGCCCAGCTGGCCGGCCTGCTGGGCTTGTCCGAACAGTCCGCGCTGAGTCGTGCCTGCCGCCGCTGGTTTGGCCAGTCGCCGTCGCAGCTCAGGCGGGGTGGGCGGTGATCAAGGTGAGGATGTCGGCGGCGATTTCGGCGCCTTTCACCTCTTCGACGAAGTGGCCGGCGTCCGGATAGCGGCGCATCTGCATTTGCGGCAACGCGGTCTGCCACTGGGCAATCACACTGTCCTTGCCGCAGGGGTCCCAGCCACCGAAGTGCCCGGCGGCGCCGATGGCCTGTCCCGCAGGCCCCCAGACCGGCCCGATGCGGGACTGGATGTTGGTGTAGAACGCATGGTTGTCCTGCACGCCCAGGCCCGGGACGCTGTAGCGATAGCCGTGGCCCCATACCGGCGTCTGTCGCACATGTCGCTGGCTGGCGAGCTGATTGATGCGGCTGCCGAACTGGGCGCACCAGACCGCCTCCGGGCGGTTCATGTCGTGGGTGAGGGAGCCGTCGAGGGCCTGCGCCAGCATACGCCCGAAACCAGCCACGAAGCGGTGCAGTGGCTGCGGGTGGGCGTGGGATACCACGTAGGCTGCCACCGCACCCCACCAGGCGGCCGGCACCCAGCTGGCGGTCTTGCTCCACGGCAGCACACGGTAGGGGAAGTTGCGATAGGTGTAGCCATCCGGAGGCATGGGAAATACGGTGCTGTTGGCGACCACCAGATTGCGCACGCGCGTCGGCGTGTCGATCAGCGCGCCGATGCCGATGGGACCGCCCCAGTCGTGCACCAGCAGGGTCAGGTCCTGCAGATCGAGGTGTGCCACCAGCTGCCGCAGATGATCGGCGTGATGCATGTCGACCATCTCGAAGCGGGCCTGGTCGGACAGGCCGAATCCGAGATGGTCCGGTGCGATGATGCGCAGGCTGCGACCACTGGCTGCGAGCCCGTCCCGCACATGCCGCCAGGTGTAGCTGCACTCGGGGTTGCCGTGGACCATCAGCACCGTGCCCTCGGGATCCCCGCTGCCGACCTGGAGGTCGTAGTAGAACAGCGTGGCGCCGGCGTTCGGTCCCTCCGGCAGGGTGAACCACCGCACCGATTCAGGCGTCACATAGTCCTGCGGCACACGCCGCATGGGCGTATTGGTAGGAATCTGCATCATGAAATTCATCTTTGAGGTTCGGGTGATTCCACCCTACACGGTGGCGGAGTATGCCGCGGCCTGGGAGGCTGCCAGTCGCATTATCCAGCAGAGCCCCGGCGCGCTGGGAACCGAATTGCACCGCAAGATCGGCAGCGATGACACGCTGCTGGCCATTGCCCACTGGACCTCCAAGTCGGCGCGCGACGCCAAGGATGATCGCCGGGATGCCCGTGTTCGCGCCATTCTCGAAAAGCATGCGCGGACCTGTGAGATTCGCCTGCTGGGGGAATTCGAGGACCCCGAGTGGCGGGTGACGCCGCCCGGGTGAGGCCGTGCGACCACGTTACTGCGTCGGCAGCACCAAGGCCTGGATGACCGCGTGGCCGTTGCGCACACGCACCTCCGCGTACGCCCTGGCGGCCACACCGGCATCGCGGAACTGCCGCTCGACAGCCGGGGCGCGGTGCTCGTTGAGGTAGTAGCGGTCGAAGGGCAGCGTGACCCAGGTGGCGGTGTCACTGCGATGGTGCAGCCGCACCGGCAGCCAGTCGCCCTGTTCCGGAGGTTGCGGCACCGGGGTGCCGAGACGCGCATCACCGTCGGCATCTGTCGTGACCGGGGCAAACAGCGGGCTGCCGTCCTCGGGCCAGGCCAGGGGCGACGACGGTAGCTGCGCCGCCTCGAACCGCAACTGCACATAGCGACCGCGGAACGGATCCACCGGGTCCACGGGTGCCGTGCGGAAGCGGTACACGGTGCCGGTCCGCAGGGTGGCCTGGTGTTGCCAGATCAGACCCAGGGGCACTGTCCATTGCAGCAGGCACACCACCAGAAGCGCGGGCAGCAGCCGTTTCATCACGTCACCTGACGTCGCAGCCAGCGACTGAAGGCCAGGCTGCCGGCGCCCACGATCAGGAAGGCGAGGCCGCGGGTGGTGAACGACAGCTCGGTATCAAGAAAACGCAGCAGGATCAGCAGTGACAGCAGGCCCAGCCCGAGATGGGCCAGTCGCAAGGTCTGCTGGGCGATGCCCTCCCGGATCAGGGCAACGCCCAACACGGCCACGAACAGGTTGCAAAGTACGGCCAACGGGCCCGCATAGGGGGTGGGGTCGAACATCAGACTGAGCCACAGCAACCCGGCGGGCAGCACGCCGGCCGCCCGGAGCCATTGGTCCCGCCGCAGGGCCCGCTGTGCGCCCCACAGCAGGCCGGCCAGTACGGCGGTCAGCAGCAGCCAGCTGGAGCCGACGGCGCCGTCACGGCGCATCCAGTCGTGATCCCAGAAACCAACGAAGCTGCCGATCAGTGCGGCGCTCGCCACCGCCAGCAGACCGTAGCGCGTCGCCGCCGGACGAGGGCCGGGCTGATCCGGTGGGTTCAGCAGCCAGAACAGGGCCCCCACCTGGGTCACCCACAGCAGCCCGAGGCGCAGTCCGTCGTGCAGGCTGATCAGGATCGCCAGGGCGGCCATCGGCGGTAGTGCGGCCCACAATGCCGAGGCCACCAGCGGTGCCGGGGGGTGGCGATGCAGCCACAGCAGTTGAGGCAGCAGCAGTGACAGCAGGGCGGTCGTCAGCAGCGGCTGGGCTGGCCCGGTGGCGGCCCAGCCCGCGATCAGCCCGGCGTACAGAACCGCCACCCCCTGCGCCTGCAGCAGGTAGAGCAGGGGCAGTCCCGCCAGCGCGCAGGTCAGCAGGTAGCGATCCAGGTCAGCGGGCAGGTGATAGAGCTGCCCCACCAGTGCCAGGGCGGCGGCAAACGCCGCTACGGTGAAGGCTGCGCTGCCCTCGCGCCAGCCGGCATCGGCCGCCTTGCGCCTCAGGGTCCAGAGGCACAGCAGCTGGCCTGCCAGCAGCGGCGCAAGACTGATCAGCACGCGCGGCAGGCGCGGCCATTGTTCCCAGTTGTGGGCCAGCAGCAGGATTACGCCGAGGCCCATCAGCAGCCCGCCGAGGCCCGCCGAGAGCAGGCGTCCCCAGGCGGGTGAGGCCGCCGCGGCGACGTAGTGCGTCCGCAGCCGCGCCGCGGTGACGGCATCGATCACCCCGTCCCGTTCCAGGGCGGGCAACTGGTCCAGCAGCCAGCGGGGTCCTCGGCTCATGGGCGCAGCCTACAAAAAAGCCCCCCCGGCGGACAGCGGCTCACTCTGTGGCGGCGGCGCGGGGCAGCGGTGGGGGTGGCCGCTGCAGTGTCAGCAGGACAATGCCACCGATGACCAGCGCCGTCCCGGCCAGTTGCAGGCTGGTGACGGGTTCGTCGAGCAGCCAGCTGCCCAGGAACAAGGTCGAAACCGGCCCCACCATCCCAGTCTGCGCGGCGGGGCCGGCGCCGATGCGGGCGACCGCCAGCATGGTGATGAAGACCGGCAGGACCGTACAGAGTGTGGCGTTCAGGGCCGACAACTGCCACACCACCGGGGTTTGCGCGAACAGGGTGGCGAACGGGCGCAGCAGACCATATTGCAGCAGGGCGGCCACGCTGGAGGCGGTCATCGCCAGGGCGACCAGCCGCAGGGTGCCCACGCGCTTGAGCAATTCACCCGACAGCAGCAGGTAGACCGCGTAGGTGAAGGCGCTTGCCAGCACCAGCGCGGCGCCTAGCGCGACGCCCTCGCCGCCCACAGCGACGTCATGCTGGAACACCAGCACGATGCCGGCGTAGGCCACCCCCAGTGACAACCATTGCTGACCGCTGACCGCACGTTTCAGTACGACGCGGTTGAGCAGCAGCACAAAGCTGGGGGTCAGGAACAGAATCAACCGTTCGAGGCCCGCCGTAATGTATTGCAGGCCCATGAAGTCCAGCATGCTGGAGGCGTAATAGCCGATCAGTCCGAGCCCGAGGCAGCGCAGCAGATCGCCGCGGAGCAGGGGCGGGCCGCGGCGCCATGTCCAGAGCGCGACGACCACGAAAAAGGGCACCGACAACAGCATGCGCAGCGCCAGGACCGACACTGCGTCCAGGCCTTCGCGGTAGAGCAGTTTGGCGAGGATAGCCTTGGCCGAGAAGAAAACGGCCCCGACCACCGCCAGGCCAAGGCCCACCAGGAAGTGGCGGTGCTGAGCGCGGGGTTGTGTCATGAAGGGAGGCAAGAAATCGCGGGCAAAAAAAACCGCGGCCCGAGGGCCGCGGTCGGGATACCGCAAACAGCTTTAGAGCGGGCGAATCTGCGTCGCCTGCATGCCCTTCGGGCCGCGGGTGGCGACATATTCCACCTTCTGGCCTTCGGTGAGGCTCTTGAAGCCCTGGCTCTGGATTTCCTTGAAGTGCGCGAACAGATCTTCGCCACCACCCGACGGGGTGATGAAGCCGAAGCCCTTGGCGTCGTTGAACCACTTAACGGTACCGGTAGAAACGGTGCTCATGAATAACATTCCTAAAACGATTGATACGGGCAACCCGCCCGCGGGTTTTGCAAGCGATCAAGGAACGCATCTCGGGTCTAGCACACGCAGCCGGGGCCGGTGGTCGAACGGATAACACGACTTCTTGAAGCAACTGCGATGCTGACGGTACGCGAAGCCCAGGGGTTTGTCCACTCGGGGGCTTGACAGGCGTGCCGGTTTGGCGAAAGTCCTGTGGTGCCGGACAATCCCGCCCTCCCGGATACCCCGAATCTCATGGCCGACATTCTGAATCTCAACCGTGCCCGGAAACGGAAGCGCAAGGCTGATGCGGAACGGCAGGCAGCCGAGAATCGCATCCGCTTCGGGCGCAGCAAGCAGGAGCGTGCGCGCGACCAGACCGAGGCCGATGTCGCCCGAGAACGGCTGGACGGCCATCAGCGGTTGCCGGAGGACTGATCTTGGACGAGCGCACCCGTCGAGCGATGGCGCGCTGGCCCGATGTGCCCGATCTCTATGGCTGGCTGTCGCTGGATCGTCGTGGCCGGTGGCGCATCCAGGGGCAGACCATCAGCCGTCCGCACATCATCGAGACCTTGAATCGGCACTACGCCGTGGACGCGCGCGGGTGCTGGTACTTCCAGAACGGGCCGCAGCGTGGGTTCGTGGCGCTGGAGATCACGCCGTTCATCGCCACGGCAACGGCTACGGGCGACTGGGTCACGCACACCGGAACGGAGTTGCCGGTGCCCCGACGCCTGTTGATGGATGAGGAGGGGGCGCTGGCGATGGATGTCGACCCGGGCGCGGCCTTGATCGAAGAGGAGGACCTGTTCGGCGTCATCGACTGTCTGATCGACGAAAGCGGGAAGCCGCTGGAGGATGACCGACTCGCGCTCGCCTTGTCCCAGCGCGCGGGTGATACCGGGCTGCGGTGGCGGCACGCGAGCACGGCGGTCGCGGTGATCCGCTGCGATCAGTGCGACTGGCCTGAGGCCCTGGGCTTCGTTCGCACGCCCAGCGCACCGCCGAACCCCTGAGAAGGCGCCACTGATCACGATGGGGGCTGGCGCGGCAGGCGCCCTTTGGCGATGATGGCCAAAACGAAAGCTGACGTTTGGTTGGCACCCCCGTGTTCGGAGAGCTCATGAGTGTGCGTTTGCGATGGACCGGCCTGCTGGCCGGACTGTTTGGCCTGAGCGGCTGTGCCGGCCTGCCGGCCATCCCCAACGGGGGGGACACCACCGCTCCGCTCGCGCAGGACTACCGTACCCGTGCCGCCAGTGTGCTGACCGATGCCTGTGCGTTCCGCGAAGCGGACGCGGGAGTCACGGTCTATCGGCGGGTCAGCGCCTCGTTGGCGGACTCTGCCGCAGCCGCCATTTCGGCCCGCCTGAAACAGGAGGGTCATGCCGTTCGGGCGGTCTACAGCCCAATGATCTGTGGTGCGCTGGGGCGCGAGCTGGCTGACGTGACCGTGGCCGAGGAGCGCGACGAACCCGGTACGCCAGGCATCATGCCGATCCCCTACAGCCCTGTGGTGTTGGCCGATGAAGGCCTGGGCCCGGCGGTGGGTGCGTTCATGCGCGCCGTGCTGTCGACCTCCCCGCAGTCCGCGCTGGATGCCGAACCGGACGCGACGGTGAGCGCGGTGCGGGCGATGGTCGGGGCGGACTACCTCTGGGTGGCGACACTGACTGCGCGCGACAGCGCCAGCGGTGGGGCGATCGGCGCGCTGTTGCGGGGGCGCCCTCCGTACGCCCGGGATGGGACGGCAGTGGCGTTCGTGGACCTCGCCGCACGGCAGGTGGTGTGGCAGGACCACAAGCGGTGGCCGGATACCGAAGGCGGCCCTGCCCAGTCGGCCTGGGCTGGAAAGCTACTGCACCCGTTCGTGGCGCCCTTGGAGATTGCCCTGGCGGCGGCGGTCCCGGTCGACAACCCCAACTTCGCGCCCGTCGCGGCGCCAACCGCGGTGGCCACCTCCACCATTCCGGTGGCGCTGGCGTCCTCCGCGCTGCCACCGCCGGGGCCCGAGGTGGCGCCCCGCCCGCGTCGTGGCGCGACGCCGGTTCCTGCGCCCGCCGCGGCACCGCCGGCTCCCGCGGAGCAGGCACCCATTCCCGAACTCGAGAGGGCTGATGCCCGGGTCCGTGCCCGGCAGGAAGCACGTGCCCAGGGAGTGCCGCCGCCGCCGCCCGCGCCCGTGGGCAAGCCGCTGCTGGACGTGACGGACTTCCGTCGTGCCCCCACCAACAGCAGCGAGGTGATCCGCCAGTTGCCGAAAGGCTTGCGCGTGGTGGTGGAGTCGGATTTCCGCAACCGCTTCGGACGGTGGTTCTTCGTCAGCGTCGGAAACGAGCAGGGTTGGATTCCCGAGCGCGGACTGGAGCGTCCCGGCGCCAGCTGGTAGTGCGGAGGCTCAGTCGCCGTCCAGCGCGGCGGCGATGGCGGCGGCCTGCGCATCAAGGCCGGCGCGATCGATGCGCGATTCCGCACGCGGCAGCGTCAGGGTGGCGATATGCCAGAGCATCCGGCCGAGTGTGCGCACGGTGTCGCCGCCGTAGCGGGGCACGACATGGATGTGGACGTGCGGCACGGACTGGCTGGCCACCTTGCCGTCATTGATCAGCAAGTGTTGAGCGCCACTGCCCAGGGCCCGCCGCTGCGCTGCGCCGATACGCTGGGCCATCGACCAGAGGTGGGCGACGACGGGCGGATCAAGGCGATCCAGGGTGTCGACCGATTGCCGGGGGACCACCAGGACGTGTCCGCGCGACATCGGGTTGATGTCCATGAAGGACACGCTGAGTTCATCCTGGTGCACGAAACTCGCAGGCAGGGTGCCCGCGAGGATGCGATCGAATACGGTCATTGTTGCGGGAGTGCGTTCGACGTTTCGGCCGGGCGCTGTACCAGTGCCTCCCGCAGCGCACGCAGTTTGGTCTTGACCGCGCGCTGATGCCGCGGCCCCATGCGGATCAGCGTTTTCTGGCCCCAGGAGCGAGCCTCGGTGTCGGGGTCGGCGTAGCGGTAAAGCACTTTTGGGCGCGCCAGGGGGATCGGCCCCTCGATTTCCGGTGTTTCCAGCAGATGGTCGATGACGTCGATGAGGCGGTCATTGAAGTGGCGACCCGGGAAACCCAGCTCCTCGTAGGCCGCCTGGAACAACGGGTAATAGTGCAGGTACAGCCCGATCCAGGCTTCGGTATCGGCCTGCTCCAGCATCTGCACATAGGGGTCGTAGCGCCGCGCGTTGTCATCGTTGGTGGTGAGCGTGTCGCCATCGCCGATCACCTGATAGAGCCCCGGCACGTGGGCCAGCGGTCGCAGTCGCAGGGCGACTGGTGTGGGCTGGTCCAGGGTGTTGAGGGTGGCGACCACGCGCTGGATCAAGGCATCCGGTGCCAGCCAGCGGTCCAGGGGGTTGTCGCCGAAATGTGTGAGCAGGGCGCGTCGGAAGGGTGCGTCACTGTCGCGCAGTGCGGGCAGGGGTTCGCTTGGTGTGGGCGCCTCGGGGTCACCGTCTTCCGGGGGCGGTGCGGGTGTCGGCACCGGATAGCGCACGTCGGCCTCCGGCGCGGGTGTCGGTGTCGGCTGGGCTTCCAGGCTGGGGGGCAGCGCCGGAATCTCGGTGGTATCCGGGCGATCGCTCCAGAACAGCAGCCATACGACGGCTGCCACCACCAGGGCGACTGCGATCAGGAACCAGGTCGGGGTTTTCATCGTTGAGGGGCCTTCGGGTCGGTGCCACGCGTCCACGCCAAGTCTCGCACACAATGGCGTGCGCGCGGCTGTGGCTCAGTAGTGTGGAGGCGGCTCCACGCTCAGGCTGGCTTTCTCGGCTGCACCGTCGCTCGCGGCCCGTTCCAGCAGTTGCAGGCAGGTGCGCTGCAGGCGTTCGATCTGGCGGGCCTGTGCCGCCAGGGTGTCGCTCAGGCTCTGCAGCGACGCCTCCTGATAGGCGAGCCGCGTTTCGAGGTCGATGAGGCGATCCTCAGACATGGGTGAAGACATTCCGATACCCTTTCAACATGAATATCACGCTTGATTCCCTGCTGTTCGACAACCCCCTTCGGGACTGGCTCACCGCGTTGGGCCTGGCGCTCAGCATCAACATCCTGGTGGGCGTGATCAAGTGGCTGATCCTGACCCGCCTCGACGGACTGGCCCGGCGCACCAAGTCGCGTGTCGACGACTCCCTGGTGTTCGTGGCCCGTGCCACCCGTCAGTGGCTGGTCCTGGGGGTCACATTATCGTTCGGAACGCGGTATCTCGACCTGCCGACGCACGTGGCGGAATGGTTCACCATCGTCGCGACGGTATCGTTCTTCATGCAGTTCGGCCTCTGGGTCAATGCCGGCATCAGTTTCTGGCTGGAGCGGTACAAGGCGCGGACCCTCGCGACCGACGCAGGCGCGGCCACCAGTCTGGCCGCCCTGGGCTTTGTGGGCCGCATCGTCATGTGGTCCGCGTTGCTGCTGGTGGCGCTGGACAACCTGGGCGTCGATGTCACGGCGCTGGTGGCGGGGTTGGGTGTCGGCGGGATCGCGGTAGCGCTGGCGGTGCAGAACATCCTCGGAGATCTGTTTGCCTCGCTGTCCATCGTCATCGACAAGCCGTTCGTGCTGGGCGACTTCATTGTCGTGGATGCCTTGTCGGGCACGGTCGAGCACGTCGGTCTCAAGACGACGCGCATCCGCAGCCTGAGCGGCGAGCAGATCGTGTTTTCCAATTCCGATCTGCTGAAAACCCGTATCCGCAACTACAAGCGCATGTATGAGCGGCGCATACCGTTTGCCTTCGGCGTGCTCTACCAGACCACGCCGGCGCAGCTGGAGGCCATCCCGGGGATGGTCAAGACGATCATCGAAGCGACCGAGCACACTCGCTTCGATCGTGCGCATTTCCTGAAGTTCGGCGACTCCTCGCTGGACTTCGAGGTGGTGTACTGGGTGACCTCACCGGATTACGGCGTCTACATGGATGCCCAGCAGGCCATCAATCTGGCGTTGGTGCGACGTTTCGCCGAGGCCGGGATCGACTTCGCCTATCCCACACGGACCGTGTTCATCGAACACGCCGGCGGGGCGCCGGAGGCGGGGGCGGCCTGATCATGCGCGGGCTGGCGACGGGCATCGCGGGCATCCTGTTGACAGTGACCCTGTCAGCGCCGGCGCAGTCCTACCGGCTCGAGGCGGGGCAACGTCTGGTCGGTGATGTGCAGACCGTCCGCGCCGTTCATGAGGACACCCTGCCGGACCTTGCCCGACGATACGGCGTGGGGCACGACGAGATCCGGGCGGCCAACGCTGATGTCGATCCCTGGTTGCCGGGCGAGGGCACGGTGGTCCGCATCCCCAGCCGCTGGATCCTGCCCGAGGCCCCGCGGGAGGGTATTGTCATCAACCTGCCGGAACAGCGCCTGTACTACTTTTCGGAAGGGGGCACGCGTGTGGTGACCCATCCGGTCAGCATCGGGCGGGAGCATCTGGAGACGCCGCGCGGGCGCATGCAGGTCACGGTCAAGGTGGCACATCCGACCTGGTATCCACCGGTGTCGATGCGGCGCGAAGCTGCCGCCCGCGGGGAGCCGCCGCCGACACCGGTGCCCGCCGGGCCGGACAATCCTCTGGGAGCCTACGCGCTCAAGCTGGATCGTCCCGGGTATCTCATCCACGGCACCAACCGGCCCTACGGAATCGGCATGGCAGTGACGCGGGGATGCGTGCGCCTGTATCCAGAGGACATCAAGTCCCTGTTCTCTGCGGTGCCGGTGGGCACGTCGGTGCGTATCGTCGATCAGCCGGTGAAGCAGTTGGAAGTGGACGGCCACCTCTGGCTGGAGATCCACCGCCCACGCGATGCACCCGTGCCGGAGACCGGCCCCGGTGCCTGGACGACGGTGCTGACGGCGGTTCGCGCCTGGGCTGGCGATGACGCGGCGCGGCTGTCGCAGATCGACGAAGCGCGCCTGCGCCGTCTGTTCGACGCTGCTGAGGGGGTACCGGTACCGCTGCAGGCCCTGCCGGAGCCGCTGTCGTCGCCGTCACTGGCAGACATAAAAAAAGCGCCCACCCTCACGGGGGGCGCTGTGTCGTAGGGCTGTCGCCCCGCGATTACTTCTGCATGGACTGTTTGAACGCGCGGTCCATCTTGGTTTCCAGCTCGGTGGCCTTGGTCATGGCAGCGTCAGCGGTGCGCTTGGCCTCGTCGGCGCTGCCCTGTGCGGCCTGCGCGGTCTGATTGGCGGCCTGGGCAGTCTTGTTGGCCGCTTCGGCGGTCCGCTGCGCTTCCTGTGCGACCCGCATGGCTTCGTCGGCCCGGGCCTGGGCCTGCTCGACAGCGGCAGTGGTGGCGCAGCCGCTGGCCAGCGTGACGGCGGCGGCCAAGGCGACAATCTTCAGGCCTGATGCAAGGGTACGGTTGTTCATCTGTCTATCCTCTTGTACTCAGTCGGGTGAAGGAAAAAACACCACGCAGACCGTGGCTTGGGGTCCGCGACCGGGCCATCCTGCACCCCGGCGCAGCAGCCCGCAACCCATGACGGCGCAATCACATGACCGTTGATTGACGCCCCGGTTCCTTAATCCTCCGGCTCGTAGCCCAGATTCGGGGCCAGCCATTTCTCGGCTTCCTGCAGGGTCCAGCCCTTGCGACGGGCGTAGTCCTCCACCTGCTCACGATCAATCCTGCCCACCACGAAGTACTGCGCCTGGGGGTGGCTGTAGTACCAGCCTGAGACACTGGCGCCCGGCCACATCGCCATGCTCTCGGTGAGCTGCATGCCGGTGTTCGCCTCGACATCCAGCAGAGACCAGATCGTGGTTTTCTCGGTGTGTTCGGGGCAGGCGGCGTAACCGGGCGCAGGGCGGATGCCAACGTAGCGCTCGTCGATCAGCGCCGTGTTGTCGAGGTGTTCGTCGGGCTGATAGCCCCAGAATTCCTTGCGGACCCGCTGGTGCAGCCGCTCGGCGAAAGCCTCGGCGAGGCGATCTGCCAGCGCCTCCAGCAGGATGGCGCTGTAGTCGTCGTGTGCGGCGCGGAACGCCTTGAGTCGCGCCTCGATGCCGATGCCGGTGGTTACCGCGAAGGCGCCGACATGGTCACGCAGGCCGCTGTCGGCCGGGGCAACGAAGTCGGCCAGGCTGCGATGCGGTACGCCGGGGCGGTGCGCGCTCTGCTGCCGCAGGTTGTGCAGACGGACCCGCTCGGTCTGCCGACGGTCGTCGGTGTAGACGGCGATGTCGTCGTCGTCCACCTGGTTGGCCGGGAACAGTCCGATGACGCCATGGGCGGTGAGCCATTGCTCGGCGATCAACTGGTCCAGCATCGCCTGGGCATCTTCCCACAGCTTGCGCGCCGCCTCGCCGGTGGCCGGGTTGTTGAGGAGGTCGGGGAAGCGACCTTTCAACTCCCAGGCGATGAAGAAGGGTTGCCAGTCTATGAACTCACGCAGTTCCGCCAGGGGGTAGTCGCGGAACACCTTGACGAACTGGGTGGCGTGATCGTGGTGATGGTCGCAGGCCGGGCCTTCGCAGACATCCCGTGCCTGTTGCAGCAGCATCCGCGGGCGCGGCGGGGAGTAGTCCGTCCACTCGAGCGGTGTGCGGTTGGCCCGCGCCTCGGCGAGGCGAACGTACTTCTCCTGCCGGTCCTTGCGGCCATGGCGCTCGCGGATGGTGTCGAAGTCGGCCTTGAGGTCGGCCAGCAACTTCGGCTTCTGCTCCGGGGACAGCAGTGCCGCGGCCACCGGCACCGAGCGCGACGCGTCCTTCACCCACACCACCGGCCCGTCGTAGGCGGGATCGATCTTTACGGCAGTGTGCGCGCGCGAGGTGGTGGCGCCGCCGATCAGCAAGGGCAGGGTGAAGCCCTGACGCTGCATCTCCCTGGCCAGCGTCACCATCTCGTCGAGGCTGGGGGTGATGAGGCCGGACAGCCCGATGATGTCGACATTGTGTTCGCGCGCGGCGTCGAGAATCTTCTGCCCCGGCACCATCACCCCGAGGTCGATCACCTCGTAGTTGTTGCACTGGAGCACCACGCCGACGATGTTCTTGCCGATGTCGTGGACATCGCCCTTCACCGTCGCCATCAGGATTCTGCCCTTGGCCTGGGCGGCGTCGCCGGGTTGCCCCGGGGTCGCTTGCGACCCCGAACCAGACGATTTTTCGGCTTCGATATAGGGGATGAGATAGGCCACCGCCTTCTTCATCACGCGGGCCGACTTCACCACCTGCGGCAGAAACATCTTGCCGGCGCCGAACAGATCGCCGACTACGTTCATGCCGCTCATCAGCGGCCCTTCGATCACCTCGATGGGGCGCTTGCCGTCCGCCGCTAGCTGGGCCCGAAGTTCC
>ERZ1023324.20-NODE-20-length-93191-cov-8.319629_pt1 | contig 93191 bp, 78 predicted proteins | sample MGYA00520886_ERZ1023324 | MGnify/ENA primary metagenome ERZ1023324 (study PRJEB32759, sample SAMN07749864) | skin metagenome | biome: transportation; feature: city; material: polyester macromolecule | host: Homo sapiens | place: Hong Kong:KT line | collected...
GTTATGTGCCAACTTTTTGCATGTCATAATAAAAATTAAATTTTTATATATAATTCAATTAGTTATTTGAGATTGGATTTACTGATGAAGTTGGCTGATATGACTATCTGCCTAGATAACCTTCAAATCGCCATGCGGCTGTAACAATCGCACCATTTTAATGAAAATTTTATCAATATTCACTTTTATGGTGCATAAAATATGTTCTTAACTATTTTAGTGAAAACCATTAACATTACCGCCTGCGACTCGGCTTCATTTATTCGGTTTCATTCACTTGCTATCAGTCACTTGTAGAATGGTTGTGATAAAATAATTAACTAAAATAACGGTGAAGTTTTTTCATCGGTTAACCATCGTCCAACAATTACAGCATAGGGTTTCTGGATTGCTACTTTTTATTGATAACTACGACAGTTTTACCTACAACTTGGTGCAGTATTTTGAGCAATTGGGACAACCCGTTGAAGTCTGGCGCAATGATGCTTGCAGCAGTGAAGACATCATTCGTTTAAATCCTGATTATTTGGTCATTGGTCCCGGACCTTGCACGCCAAGCGATGCGGGCAATACGTTGAGTTTTATCAAAGACTGTGCCGGCATTATTCCTATATTAGGCGTTTGCTTGGGTCATCAAGCGATTGGGCAAGCATTTGGCGCCCATATCATTCGTTGCCCAACGATTATGCATGGGCGGGTGTCGCAAGTTTTTCATCACCATCAAGGGATATTTGCCGGGCTTCCCTCACCTTTTAACGCCACTCGCTATCATTCTTTAGCGATTGCCACAGACAGTTTGCCTAATTGTCTAGAGGTTACCGCATGGTGTGATGATATTCACCCACATAATTCTCTGCCATCCCCTACTGTGATGGGCATTAGGCATCAAACATTGCCGATTGAAGGGGTGCAGTTTCATCCAGAATCTATTTTGAGTGAGCATGGGTATGCGATTTTGAAAAATTTTTTAGCTAACTATGAAAACTATCAAAACGCTAACCCTTAGACTGGGGTAATTGAGTTTTGCGGGTTAAAGTTTGGCTTTAAAACTTGGCTTTAAAACCTGGCTTTGTTATAGTATACTAGTACAATGATATATAAAGTGTAAGCCATAAAACTCATACGAGACTGACATGACCCATACTGTAACGCCCTATCTTGGTGACATTACCACGGCTATTGAAAACAACCAACCATTAACCCCAGAGCAAACCCAACTACTACTTACTACCGCGCTGGATCGCGCCATCAATACCATTGACCTGACCTATGCAGAAATGCGCGGCGTCATGCTAGCCATCATGCAAGGTCAATGCCCCGATGCCATGATGGGCGCGCTGCTCACCGCGCTGCGTATGAAAGGTGAAAGCATCGAAGAAATCACTGCCGCCGCCCAAGTGATGCGGGAGCTTGCGATTAAAGTGGATTTATCGGATGTGCCCAACGTCGTCGATATTGTGGGTACAGGGGGCGATGGCGCGAATTTATTTAATGTCTCTACCGCCGCTACTATGGTCGCAGCGGTTGCCGGCTGCCATGTCGCCAAGCATGGTAATGGCGGCGTTTCCGGCAAATCTGGCAGTTCCGATTTGCTTCAGCAAGCGGGTATTAATTTGGCGTTAAATACTGAGCAGATTACCCAGTCGATTAAGACCCATGGCATCGGTTTTTTGTTTGCGCCCAATCACCATGTAGCAATGAAACATGCGATGCCCATTCGCCGCACCCTAAAAACGCGCACGGTGTTTAATATTTTGGGACCTTTGACCAACCCGGCGGGCGTCAAAAATGCCATGATTGGGGTATTTAATCCTTCGCTGTGCGAACCGCTTGCCAATGTGTTCAAAAACCTTGGCGCGGAGCATGTGCTAGTCGTCGGCTCAGTGGATAACCTTGATGAAATCTCACTGGCGACTTATACCCACGTGGCTGAACTTAAAGACGGCAAAGTCAGCGTGTATGATATCGAACCTGAAGATGTTGGTATCGAATCGCAAACGCTTAAAGGCTTAATCATTGACAGTCCAGCACAAAGCCTAGCGCTCATCCGCGAAGCACTGGCTAACAATCCCAATAAAACCCCCATCGCCAAAAAAGCAGCGGATATGATTGCCTTAAACGCCGGTGCGACCATCTATGTAGCAGGTAAAGCAGATACCATAAAACAAGGCGTAGCCATGGCACAAGATATCATCAGCAGTGGCAAAGCCTTGCAAAAAATGGCAGCATTAGCAAGCTTTACTCAGCAATTCACCTCTCATTAAATTTTTGGAAAAACCATGCCTCATCAAGCAGTCCCCTCGGTATTACAAAAAATTGTCGACACCAAACGTCAAGAACTAGTCAGAGCCAAACAACAACAATCTTGGCACGACCTTGAGCAAATTGCCGCAACGAACCGCGATGACATCCGTGATTTTGCCGGCAGTTTGCGCAAAGCGGGTATCCGTGTCATTGCGGAAGTCAAAAAAGCCTCGCCATCCAAAGGCATCATCGCCCCTAATTTCGATGCTGTCGCCACCGCAGTCGGCTATGAACAAGCGGGTGCCGCTTGCCTATCGGTATTGACGGATACCGACTACTTCCAAGGCTCGGATGAGTATTTATTGCAAGTACGCCAAGCGGTAAGCCTACCTGTGCTACGCAAAGATTTTATGATTGAGCCGTATCACATTTTGCAATCACGTGCGCTTGGGGCAGATTGTATTTTGCTGATTATGGCGTGTTTATCGGATGCGCAAGTCGCTGAGCTGCATGAATTGGCGTTAAAACTTGGCATGAGTGTACTCATTGAGTGTCATGATGAGATAGAAGTGGAACGCGCGTTACGCTTGCCCGCCCATCGCCAAAACGTGTATGGGGTAAACAATCGCAATCTACATAACTTTGATGTGAGTTTGGACACTACCCTACGCCTAAAAACACTGTTTCCACAAGATAGCTTACTGGTGACAGAAAGCGGGATTCATTCGGCAGAGGATGTAAAATTGATGCTGGGCCATGACATCCATGCGTTTTTGATTGGTGAGCAGTTTATGAAAACAGGCGATGCAGGCGCGGCATTAGCAAAGTTATTGGCACAATCGCAACAAAATGCGTAAAATAGCCAAGTTAAATAATTGATGTTAGGGCGTTTCATCGATAAACGCCCTATTTTTTATACCGATTTATAGAGTTATTGTATGGCAAATTTATTTTCTAAAGAAATGCAAGACCAGTTAAAGCAGCTTAAAACCGAACTGGGTAAAGGTCGCAGCCAAACCAAAGAGACCGATGAAAACGGCAAACCGACTGAAACCGTGGGTTTATTGAGCAAGCAACAAGTCGCCAAACAAGTTAAAAAATATAATAGCGAACATCTTGATGATGATAAATTGCTATTTATGCAAGCCATGTCAGGCGTGCAGCCAATCAAAGATAAAAACTTGGCGGATAAAAACAACGCTGGCAATAAGCTTGATGCGACGACGCTAGCCAAACGCGCGGCGGCAGTCGGTGGTGACGATGATAGCGGGCATGTATTGTCTGATATGCAAGCGCTGCTCAACCCCGTCTCTGGCGATGCTTATTTAAGTTATAAAACCGCAACGCTACAAAACAAAGTGTTTAATGAGCTCAAACAAGGCAAGATTCGCTGGTATGATGCCGTAGATTTACACGGTGCCACCATTGAAGAGGCCCGTGAAGCCATGAGTCAGTTGATTTTGCAGGCTCAAAAAAACAATGAAAATTGCGTGAAAATCATTCATGGCAAAGGCATTGATAGTATCTTAAAAACTTGCGTCAATGGCTGGTTGCGTCAGATTCCTGAAGTGCTTGCTTTTTGCTCAGCACCTGCGGCGCAAGGTGGCAATGGTGCAGTGTTGGTGTTACTCAAAAAACGTGAAAAAGCCAATCGCGACCAATAACCATTGTACGGCTATTTTGACTATAGGTTAAATTTTACAAAATCATGCATAGAACAATCCATGCATGATTTTTTTAACAGGATTTTTTAATTGTTAATAGTTTATTCTTAGTTTTTGTTTATAATAGGCTCTTTTTTTTCATGGATTAAATGCTCTGCATTAATCTACTCTCAACTGGCTAAAAACAGCGCCCATTTGACTTTTGACAGCTGACTGTTTTTAACACCACTGGGTATAGGAGAAAGGTAACTTTGAACAATACCACCACTGCGACTAATTCGCCCGCTAAATTGCAACGTCAATTGGCACTCTGGCACATTATCATTATTGGTTTGGCGTATATTCAGCCCATGACCGTATTTGATACCTTCGGCTTGGTTTCTGAAGCCAGTCATCAGCACGTTCCAACATCTTATATTATTGCATTGATTGCTATTTTGCTTACCTCGCTAAGTTACGGTAGCATGATTCGTCGTTATCCTTCGGCAGGTTCGGCATATACCTATGCGCAAAAATCGATTCATCCCAATGTCGGGTTTATGGTGGGTTGGTCTTCTTGGTTGGATTATTTATTGTCACCTTTGGTGAATATTATCCTAGCGGTGATTTATCTTGAAGCGCTGTTCCCTGATGTCAACAAATGGATTTGGGTATTTATTCTGACGGGATTTATGACCTGGATTAATGTGCATGGCTCCAAAGTCGTGGCTTATTTTAATAGTTGGATTGTGTTTATTCAGCTATTGATTATCGGTGTATTTACGTGGTTGGTGTATAGCAAATTGATGGCGGGCACCAATGCGGACGGCACTATCAATGCTGCAGCTTACCAATTATGGAGCTTAAAGCCGTTTTGGAGTGATATTGCTAACATGACGGCACTCATCAGTGGTGCAACCATTTTATGTTTCTCTTTCACAGGCTTTGACTCACTAAGCTCATTGGCAGAAGAAACCAAAGATGTGCAAAAAACCCTACCAAAAGCAATTTTCTTGACCGCATTGATTGCAGGTATTGTGTTTATCATTAGCACTTACTTTATGCAGATTTATTTCCCACAAACCCCTGACAAATATTTCCCAGATGTGGCTGCTACCCAGCCAGATATTTTGATGTTGGTGGGTGGTTCTGCGTTTCAAGCCGCTGTACTGGGCTTTGCAATTGTTACGGTGATGGCGTCAGGTATTTCTGCGCATGCCGGTGTCTCTCGTTTGATGTATGTGATGGGGCGTGATGGGGTCATTAATAAACGTATTTTTGGTCATATTCATCCAAAATACTTGACCCCAACCTACAATATCTATATCGCGGGTGTGATTGCATTAACCGCGGGTTTTATTGAGTTTGATGTCATCGCGCATTTGATTAGTTTTGGGGCGTTGACGGCGTTTAGTTTTGTTAATTTATCCGTGATTGCGACCTACATCATCCGTGAAAAACGCTACCACAGTGCCTATGATTTGTTTATGTATTTGATTGTGCCGCTGTTGGGCTTTATCAGTGTTGCGCTGATGTGGAAAGAAAGTGAGCCAATCGCCATCAAAATGGGTTTAAGCTGGGCAGTAATCGGTCTTATCTATTTGGCGTTTAAAACCGGTGGCTTTAAGCGTCATCCACCGATGCACAACGAACATGAATAATGGTTAACGTGGTGAAAAGGTCAGATACGATTCTGACCTTTTTTATGTCTGTGGCTTTTGGGAAAACGGCATGTTAGAAATTTTATATCAAGATGAACACTGTGTGGCAGTCAATAAGCCTGCGGGTATGCTCGTCCATCGAAGCTGGCTTGACCGTCATGAAACCGAGTTTGTGATGCAGACCCTACGCGATCAATTGGCTCAATATGTTTATCCGATTCATCGCTTAGACCGACCGACGTCGGGGGTGTTACTGTTTGCTTTATCGAGCGAATCAGCGCGGCAACTGTGTGAGCAATTTGAAAACAGGCAAGTGCAAAAATCTTACTTAGCCATCGTGCGCGGATATTTGACAGTTAATGCGCAGACATCTGGGCTGATTGATTACCCACTCACACAAATTTTGGATAAAATTGGCGATAAACCAAGTTTGCAGGCGCTACAACAAAGGGACGTTAGTTCGACAGAAATGTTTGATGAAGCTTTTAGAAAATCTGCTGAATTAACCTTACTGCAACCTGCGCAAACGCACTGGCAATGCTTGGCAACAACTGAGCAGCCGTTTCAAGCGCGCGCACGCTATCCCACTTCACGCTTTAGTCTGGCTAGATTGACGCCCATTACCGGACGAAAACACCAACTACGTCGCCACATGAAGCATGTGTTTCATCCGATTATTGGCGATACCAGTTATGGCGATCATCACCAAAATCGTGCCATCCGTCAACATATCGGCGTGCATCGCTTGATGTTACATGCGCATACCTTGGCTTTTAATAGACTGACCGACAATCGCCGTGTTGATATCACGGCACCTGTGGATACAGATTGGTTAACGATGTGTGCGCAGTTTGGCTTTCATTTGCCTTAATAGTTTGCGATATCATTATTTGGCAACATCCTTTACGCAACCAAGTAATCACTCACTTTGCTACCGATGGTCGCAAATGTTGCGCCAATGCCTGCCCCCACCAACACATCGGTGGGATAATGTAACCCTAGCACCAAGCGCGATAATGCCACCAGCATCGTAAATGGTAGCAATACCCATAACATCATCGGCACTTGATGCCCTATCATGGTGGTAAACAATACCGCTTGCAGTGTATGCCCCGATGGAAAACTAAATACATCTAAAGGCCGTTCACCTAAAGTAATGGTCTGGTGTACTTGGTAAGGGCGTGGACGTACTGTATGCACTTTTAAATACTTATACAGCAAATAACCACAAAAACTGCTGAGTAACACCGCACACACTTTCATAGCAACGATACTAGCGACCAGTCCTTGTGAGAATAACGCTACTAACATCACTACCGTCGATAGCGCCCAAAACCAACCATCGCCTAAGCGGCTGATGGTTTTGAAAAACTGCGCAAAAAACTTCAATTGCGACAGCAAATTTACCCGTAAACATAAGCGAGTATCCCATTGCAGCACGCGCTTTTGCAAATGATATAGTTTAGGTTTACTGTGCAAAAACTGATAATAATTGCGCATTAAATTGGGTAAGTTTTCGACAGGGCTAGCAGAGGTACAGGTGAATTCTGAATTGGCAAGTGACAGATTGGGATTTTTTATGGGTTGATTCATGGCGCCATCCTTTTTTTTGCCTATTTGAACATCACGTTTTGGAAAAAAACGCGGCAGATTCAGCGGGTCTTGGGGCTGGGGGACTATTTTGGGTTGAGTGACTATTTTGGGGAGAATGACTATATCGTGGGTGGTTTTTTGCCACGACAGTCGGGTGAACTGACTCAGGTGTGAGGGCGATTGTCAAATCCGCTAGCGGATGTTGAACTATTGCTTGAGAAGGCAAAATCGCTGGTGTCACTGTGCTAGCTGTTAGGGTGTTCGTCTGGATTGATAGCACCTCATAAAACATGGTCAACATTTCTTGGGCAGGTTTTTGCCAAGAAAAAGCAGCCACCTTGTGCCTTGCAGCTAGTCGCATCTGATCAAGCTGTTGTTGTTTGGGCAATTCACTAATCATCTCTACAAAGCGTTGTTCTTGCCCAAGCGGTACGGTTTTACCACAACTATCATCCACCAACAGCGCCGCAGCCGCATCATGATAGGCAAAAATTGGCAAACCCGATGCCATCGCTTCGGTGACGACATTACCGAAAGTTTCCACTTGACTAGCAAATACAAAAGCATCGGCACTGGCATAATAACTTGCCAGCGCCTCGCCTGTTTTAAAGCCTGCAAAAATAATGCTTGTATCATTGGCATGCCGTTTAACGAGCGCTTCTTTGTATGGTCCATCACCGACAATCACTAATTTAACATGACGATGCAGCTGCTGTAATTGTAGCGCTTTGAAGCTTTTAATGACGGTATCCATACCTTTTTCAGGGGAAACACGGCTCACACACATTAACACTGTGGTACCCTCGCCCACGCCCCAGCTTTGCCGTAATGCTTGGCTACGTTTGCTCGGTGCATAGCGCGCTGTATCAACGCCACGACCGACTTGGTACAAATGCTTGAAACCAAATTCAGCGAGCTGATGTTGGGTGGTCTGGCTTGGAATACAGGTGGCATTGCAATGGTTGTGAAAACGCTTCATATACGCAAGCAAAGGCACTGAGACAACTTTCCAGCCAAAATATCGGCTAAAATCATGAAACGCGGTGTGATAACCTGAAGAGACTTTAATGCTTTGCTGTTTGCCAGCAATCAACGCCGCAAGCCCCAAAGGACCTTCCGTCACGATATGCACGATATCAGGACGAAGCTTGCGCAGCTGCTTCGTTAAAAATCGGTAACAAGGTAGCCCCATGCGCAGATGCGGGTAATAGGGAATGGGCAAACTTGGCACTTGCAAATCAGTGGTAACAGCCGCAGTGTTAAGCCCTGTCGTTAGGGTATGTTGTTCGACTTCATCGCTTTGTTTGGGGCGAATCAAAGTGATGCGATGACCCATCGATTTGAGTTCGCGCATGATTTGATAAACGCTTGAGGCTACCCCATTGATATCTGGCAACCAAGTTTCAGTCACCAAAGCGATATGCAATGATGGCCTATTGTCATGAAAAGGCGTGCCTGCAACTTGAGTTGAGGGATTCATGTGATTTGCTGACGTCGTCTGAGTGTCAGACGAAGCCTGGTACAAATTAGTGTTTACAGTGTTGTCACTCATAGTATGTTATCAACCATTACAACCGACTGCTTTATTTGACTACAAAAGCCGTTTCGGTAAATTAAATCAATCCTTTGTATGGGTTAAGCTTATAAGCCGCCATTGACAACCTCATGTCAATTTGATAACAGTTTGATGACAATTGCATCGCAAATAGGGGTCGATTTTGCTAAAATAGCGGGCATATTGCACTTTATAGATTAATTTATAGATGGTTAAATGACTGATTTGATAACTACATCGAATAATACCGCTATGCCAAATACTTCGACGCTCGATACACCGATTGTGATGCTGATGACACATGCGCCTAGTCATCCGCTTACCAAACGAGCGCTTGAATGCGCCCAATCGCTATGTGCAAACGATAGTAAAACAACCGTTGAGCAAAACCCGTTAACTACTACCGATTTTAAAATTTTCTTATATAGTGATGCGGTGATGTTGGCAAACCGATTAATTTGGCTGCCAGATGATATCGAAAATATGGCAAAAAATTGGCAACACTTTGCTATGAGTCATGATTTAACCATTCAAGTGTGTGTGAGTGCCGCTTTGGCTCGCGGGGTGACAGATGCTGACAATGCGACTAGACATCAGCTACAAGGTGACAATTTGGCAGATGGCTTTGAATTAGTCGGTTTGGGTGAATTAGCCATGCATCTGCACAGGGCAAAAACGGTTTATCAGTTTTAATTGGGATGGGTTTAGCGATAGCGGTTTACTATGAAAATTATCATTAATATTCACGCTGACACGTTTTTGCTTTGTCATGAAGCCTTATCAATGGCGTTTGCGCTGGCGGCGTTTGACCACCAAATTCAGCTGACTATCGGTGATGGCATGCTAAACTTACTACTTGATGCGCCCACGGGCAAGCTTGCCCATATGCTAGCATCCCTTGATATGTATGATATGCCGCCCGCTTGGCTGGCGCTAGCGGATTTTGATAGATTCAAAGCATGGCAAGCGAACCAATCAGCAGACTTTGATTGGTGTGCTCAAATCACCCTACAGCCCACTACACCGCCTTATTTTGATACCACTTTTGACTTATAAATACTATGACCCAACTTCCCGAACTTGACCAAGCCGCCCTTGACCAAGACGGTCATTTGATAGCTCATCAAACCTGGACACCCGATATCGCGCAACAATTGGCGAACACGCTGGATGTCACGTTAACCCCTGAGCACTATCAAATCATAGACGCGGTACGTCAATATTATGATTTATACAGCCATCCACCGACGACCCGTCCTTTAATCAAGTTTTTATCCAAGCAATTGCCCTCATTGGCGATTGATAACACCAAACTGCAAGCCATGTTTAACACGGGTCTTGTCGCGCGTCATGTCAACCGCATTGCAGGGTTGCCAAAACCTGCAAATTGCTTATAAATTTTGAGATTATTTTGGGTCATAAGGGACGAGATTGTCATAACCGATACTGTGACCGTTATCACCGCCAAACCCCTGCTGACGCCAAACTTCAAATAATGTAATTGCCACGCTGTTAGATAAATTCAAACTGCGAGAGGTCGGCAACATAGGCAAACGCAACCAGTTGTCTTGCCCAATTGCCGCGCGAATTGGCTCGGGTAACCCGGCTGTCTCTGACCCAAATACCAAAGCGATATTTGCCAGTTGCGTAAAATCTTCATCATATAAAGGTTTGCTAAGCTTGGTGGTCAAGGCAACGATTCTTTGTACCCCACTTTGGCTTAGACTGTCCTGTGCATCCTGCCAATTGGCATGTACTTTGACATTTGCCCATTCATGATAATCGAGCCCTGCTCGGCGTAATTTTTTATCTTCTAACTCAAACCCTAGTGGCTCAACCAAATGTAGCGTTGCGCCCGTATTGGCGCATAACCGAATAATATTGCCTGTGTTGCTTGGCATTTTGGGTTCAACTAATACCACATGAATCATGTCGACATCCTTAACTAGATTAAAATAAAACAGATTGAAATAAAAAAACGCTAAATGCGAAGATTAATTTACAAAAAACCTATACTTATTGCGTAAATTTAAGTTTTTTTTACAACTTGATAGTTTTGGTTACATTAACGCTATAGCGACGTTAGACTAACCTGCATTACCATGACTCTACCAAGCATGTTTTACTTTATTTTAACTTCTATGAACCAATCTTCTATGAATCAATAAAGTCGCATGATTTAACCTGGTAGCTAAAAACTGTTAAAAAATAATGGATATATCTGAGGAAATTTAAAATGAAAAAATTAATCGCTGCATCAATCGCTGTTATGTTTGCTGTCACAGGTTGTAATACAATCAAAGGTTTTGGTAAAGACGTATCAAAAACAGGTGACGCGGTAACTAATACTGCACAAAAAACTGAAAACAAAATCTAATAGTAGATTTTCTGTTTAAGTAAAAAAACCCATCTCGCTGATGGGTTTTTTATTGCCTATTTTATTGGCTATCGGTTATAACCCTAGTAGGTTATAAAACTAGCCGTTTTTTGGCAAATTTTCAGGTAAATAACAACGTAGATAAGCAATCACCGCTGTAATCGCTTCTTGGCGATAGGTATCGGTAATTTCTTTTTCTGAGCGATAAGCTAAAATAAAAATACCATTAATGATACCGTATGCGACTAACAATTGCTGATGAATGGTTTCTAAAGCCGGCATTTTATAATGCTCAGACAACTTATCATACACCATTTGGGCGAGGCTTTTTTCGATTTCACTACCAAACGCATTGCCCTCAAAATCTGGGGTATTGGTCTCATAAATCAAACGGGCAACCGTTAAATCAGATTGAATAATATCAACGCCTGTCTCAATGACTGTGGTGATATAAGCCTGCCAGCGACTAAATTGTTTGGCATCGACTTTTTCAAGCTTGTTAAAGATTTCTATCGCATTTAAAAAACGTAATGCCAAAAAAATCGCTTCAACGTTTGGGAAGAAGTGATAGGCTGAGGCTCTGGGAATGTCCGCTCGTTCACACACATCAGCCAAACTAATCTCACTGACAGGTCGGGTCGCGCTCAACTCTTTGGCAGCGGCTAATAATTTTTGGCGACGCAAACGACCTTGCTGGCTAGTGAACTTGAATTTGTTAGGGACCAAGCGGCGAGCGAGCTCAGAGTCCACCAACACATCCTCAATTTTTTCATCATAAGCGCTTGACATATTTCCTCTCTATCGACTGATTATGAATAAAGTTTAATTTGTGCCCGTACCAATCCATGATCGGTTGGGCGTTGTTCTACAATAAATTTGAGATGATCGTTAAAATAATCAACTTGTAATACTTCGCCGATGTTAAATTTACTATCAGCTAAAAACTGTTCAGATACCAAAATTTGGTCAAGCACTTCTGGCATACCTTGGTGGATATGGGTGTACGCCACATCCTTCAGCCAGTGCATACGGCTTTGTATCGTAGAGGCATCATACAGCACGATATCCCGCATCGACTTATCATAAAATACTTCGCCCGATTCGCTTAAAAGCTGACAAGTGACACTTTGCATCACATCATTCATATCCCCTAACAAAATCAGCGGATGGTTGTTGTGTGACAGTTTTTCGATGACCACTTGGCGAATGCCTGCCGCTTCCGCTGCCCGCATACAAAGACTGCGCAGCTTGGCGCGGACTCGAATTAGCGGATCATTGCGATCTTCTAACGGCTCGCCTTGCGCGTTTTCTAAAAACTCAGGGCGTTTACTTTTTAGATGCGCCACAATCACGGTGACCACCATGCCATTTGGCAATCTGATGTCGGCAATCAGCGGGGGACGATTAAATTGTTGATAAAGCCCAACATCAGGAACGTCTAACAACGCAATCGCAGGCATCTGCGTGAGCAATTGGGTGTTAATAATCTCAAAACGCGATACCAAACCTACGCTCGGGGTACCAATCGCGCCTCGCCCTTGGGTTAATGGACTGTCTGGCTGATTACTGGCTAACGGCACAGTGACATGATAGTCATTGAGACCGGCTGCATGACATAAGTCAATGAGTGCTTGCTCATCCCAAATTTCTTGGCAACCAATGATATCAGCTTGCAATTGCCGAAAGATGGGGGCAAGTGCATTAATCTTTTGTTGATATTGCTGCGGCGTATACACGTCTTGGTTTCGATAAAAAACCCGATTGGGCAGTGCAAAGTTGAGTAAATTTGCCGTAGCGATAACAAATTGATTGTCCACTGTCATATCCTTAATGTTTAGTTACCAGTTATCCCTGCTTGCTTGTAGCAACATTGTCCAAAAAATTTCCTGACTTTCATCTTCATAATTTTCATCACTGTCAACACAGTGTCGAATTTTGAAGCATTATACATTTTTTTATTCAATTTCTACACAAAAAATCACTTTTTTTGGCCGAAATTTGCTGATATTTTTAAGCAGGGTTTAAAAATTGGGTACATAAAGTGCTTTTTTTTACTTAATGCACTTAATTGCTAACGAAAATCACTCTCGTGTCGAGTCTTTAAAAAATTTTTCATATGGTTAACTCTTTGTTTTTACATTATTGTTAGTTGTTTAGAGCTGTGTTAATGATTGTCTTGCTTTAAATTTGTTCATTTAATAGTTGATTGATATAAAACTGCCAACGCTCCACGATGGCTTGGCGCTCAGACAATGCCATCTTAGGCTCAAAGATACGGTCTAACTGCCAACTTTCACCAATGCTAGTGTCATCATATAGCCCCACCGCTTGCCCTGCCAATAATGCCACCCCTTTTGCGGTACTCTCTGTGGTCGTCGGTCGCAGCACAGGGACATTGAGTATATCGGCTTGAAATTGCATTAAGATATTGTTATTGGCAGCGCCCCCATCCACGCGCAGTTCGTGCAGCGGCACAGGGCTATCTTTTTGCATGGCGATTAACACATCATAAGCTTGCAGCGCAATCGCTTCTAAGGCGGCTCTAGCGATATGCGCTTTGGTAGTGCCGCGTGTCAGCCCGATAAGCCTTGCGGTGGCATCTGCTCGCCAGTAAGGTGCGCCAAGCCCGGTAAAGGCAGGAATCAGGGTCACTCCTTGGCTATCTGGTACTTGCGCCGCCAAGGTTTCAACGTCCTCACTGCGCGCTATCATACCTAAGTTATCGCGTAGCCACTGCACGATGGCACCTGCCATAAACACACTGCCTTCAAGCGCATATTGTGTTTGCGTGACGCTTGTTTTTTTATTTCGTTGTAAATTTTGTAAAGGTTTTAACAAGTTGGGCAATTTACCTGAAGGTTCATGCCGGTTAGGTTGACGAGTGTGATTCGCCTCTGTGGTTTGCCAAGCGACGGTGGTGAGTAATTGCTGATGACTGACACAGGGCTTATCGCCGGTATTCATTAATAAAAAACAGCCGGTGCCATAGGTGGATTTTGCCATGCCTGCTCGGTTACAGCCCTGCCCATACAATGCCGCTTGCTGATCGCCTAGCACTGCCGTGACTGGGATTTGTTTGCCAAACATCCCTTGTTTGGTGACCCCAAAATCGCCATCCGATGGCTTGATGGTAGGTAACATGGTTTTGGGAATATCAAATAAATCCAATAACTCCTCAGACCAGTCGCCTGTTTGCAAAGACATCAGCATGGTGCGTGACGCATTGGTGATATCAATGCTATGCTCGCCTGTCATGTTAAACAGTAGCCAACTATCCACGGTACCAAAAGCCAACTCACCTGCTAGCGCTTGTTGGCGAAGCTTAGGGTTTTGGTTTAACAGCCATACGATTTTGCTGGCACTAAAATACGGATCTATACGTAGTCCGGTAATTTGCTGGATTTTGGCATCAAAGCCTTTATCACGCCAGTCTCTGCACCACTGATGGGTACGTCTATCTTGCCAGACAATGGCGGGTGCGACAGGCTTACCGGTCTTTTTATGCCAAATTATGGTGGTCTCACGTTGGTTGGTGATACCGATGGCTGAAATATCTGTCGCCAATAATCCTGCTTTGGCAATCACTTCTTGGGCGGTACTAATTTGGGTTTGCCAGATGTCATTGGCATTTTGCTCGATAAACCCGGCTTTTGGGGTGATGATACCCAGCGGCTTTTGGGCGATGGCGATGGGTGTTAATTGGTTATCAAAGATGATACTGCGGCTTGAGGTAGTGCCCTGATCCAGCGCTAAAATAAATCCGTTTTCTGTTTTAGCCATGTTGTTGTCTCAAACGATTGTGTTAAGCGTCAATATGTTATCTTAGCAAATACTTACCCATCAACTTTTATATTACTGCGGCTGAAACCTTAAGGCAACGATTCGCGAAAAAATAGCCATTGATTTTATCAACAAAAAACCACATCATACTGATACTTTATTACCACTTACCAAAACCTATCTGTTAACTATAAGTGACCCTAAACCTTAGACTTCAGACCCTAAGCACTGTCACTCTAACTGTCACTGTCATTGTTTATCTTTCCCACTACCGCTTTTTAATGCGTTGATGAAACTTGTTTTATGAAAAATACCCTTGCAAAATCTGTTCGTACTACCGCTGTGACCTCAAAATCCTCCGCTATCATTACCGATACCATCAAATCTGACAATTTACAGCCTGTTGCAATCTCGCACTTGCGCCGTTATACCGACCCAGCGACCTTGCCAAAAGATAGCCACCATACCAAAACGCTTGAAATTGGCTTTGGGCAAGAGCGCGCCTGTAAAGCGATTGCCACTGCGCTTGATATCAATGCCAATGGTTATCATATCTTTGCTGCAGGTGAAAACGGACTGGGCAAACGCACCTTAATCACTCGCCTGCTACAAGCACACGCCAAACAAAAACCCACGCCCAATGACTGGGTGTATGTGCATAATTTTGTTGATGCGCGCACCCCGATTGCGCTTGACCTGCCTGCTGGCATGGGCAAGCAATTAGCGGAAGATGTCAAAACCTTTTGGCTAACCACCAAGCGTCAGCTCAATCAGCGTTTTCGCAGTGAGCACTATCAAAGTAAAGTAGAAGCCATAAAGAATGAAATTAGCCTTCGTGAAGAACAGGTCTATCATGCGCTGCATGAAGAAGGCAAACAATATTCACTTGCATTGGCGCTGCGACCTTCGGACAATAAACCGATTTTTATCAAATCTGATTTTAGTGACAACCGAGCCGATGGCAATGACAATGACAGTTACAATGATATCGAGCCAAGCGATGGTTATTTTTCAATCAAACCTGCTAATAAATGGGGTCGCCAAAAATCGAGTGGCAAAGCGCCAGTTTTACCACTTAAAGCCAATCAAACGTCTAGCACCACAACTAGCGCCTCTAATAACACCTCAAGTGCAACCAATCAAGCCAGCTTTGGCTTAACCCCAAAGTCGCCGTATGTTGCCAATTATCAAGATAAGAACCACATGCAAAAACGCTTGAGCCAACTGACCGTTGAGCTTGAGCAAATTGAAGATGAAGCCAATCAGACCCTGCAAGCGCTACACCACTCATTGACTCGGCGTACCTTAAAACCATTGATGGAGCCGTTATTTGACAAGTATCAAGCCTTACCAAAGGTTCGTAAGTATTTGCAAGACGTGCATGACGATATCGTCAATCATGTAGAACGAATCATCAATGAAGATGATGAAGAGTTTTTGCCCAGCCATTTCTCGCCATTGCCAGCGCGCTATTTTGTCAATGTGATTGCAAGCCATGCGCCCGATCAAGGCGCACCGATTGTGTTTGAAGACTTACCCACCCATTTAAATTTACTCGGTCATGTCGAGCAAATTACCCATTTAGGTACTGTGTCAACGGATGTCAGTCTAATTCGCGCCGGTTCACTGCATCGTGCGAATGGCGGTTATTTGGTGCTTGAAGCAACTAATTTGCTTGAATATCCGTATGCGTGGCAAGGTCTCAAACGCGCGCTGCAAAGCCGCCAAATCAAGATGTCGAGCCTTGAGCAAATGCTGACACTGACAGGCAGTATCAGCCTTGAGCCACAACCGATTAAGCTTGATGTCAAAGTTATTTTACTCGGTGAGCCAGACTTATATTATGACCTGCTAGATTTTGAGCCTGAATTTAATGCCGTATTCAAAATCCGTGCAGATTTTCATGATCGCGTGGTACGCAGTCACGCCAACGAACAAGCGATGACCGCCAAAATTGCTGATATGATAAGCAAATACCAATTGCTAACGTTTGATAACACCGCGTTGGCGTGTTTATTGGATTATCTTAGTGAGCAAGCGGAAGACCAGCATGAGTTAAGCCTACATGGGGACAGATTGGCGCAGCTCTTACTCGAAGCCAATCGTCATGCCATCATCAATCAATCAGAGCTTAGCCCTGCAAACACAGTAACCGCTAGCCATGTCCGCCAAGCCATTGAGGATATTCGCCATCGCTCGGGTTATTTACGGCAATTGTTCTGGCAAGAGCTAGAAAAAGGGCAACAGCTGATTAGCACCCAAGGCAAAGCGATTGGTCAAATCAATGCGCTGACAGTCATCAGCTACGCAGATAGTGAGTTTGGCATGCCTGCGCGATTGACAGCGTCAGTGCATCACAGTGCCGCGCACGCCGATATTGTTGATATCGAGCGCGATGTGGATTTAGGCGGCTCTATCCATGCCAAAGGCGTGCTGATTATGAGCAGTTACCTAAAAGCACTGTTTGCAGAAGACCACACGCTCAACTTTACCGCATCGCTGGCTTTTGAACAAAGTTATGGCGGTATCGATGGCGATAGCGCGACAGTAGCCGAAACCTGCGCGCTGCTGTCTGCCCTATCGCAAACCCCGATTAATCAAAGCTTTGCGGTTACAGGATCGATGAACCAATTTGGTCAAGTCCAAGCGGTCGGCGGCGTCAATGCCAAAATCGCCGGGTTTTATGATGCGTGTGTCGAGCAAGGTTTGACGGGTAAACAAGGGGTGATTGTACCCAAAGCCAATTTGGCGCAATTGATGCTGCGTCAAGATATCATCGATAGCGTGACGGCAGGTAAATTTACCATCTATGCCGTAGAGCATGTCAATGAAGCCATGTATCTATTGACGGGTCTGGCGCCGGATGAGATGACCAAAAAAGGCAAGTATCGTAAAAATACCGTTTATGGTCGTATTTATGAACGCTTAGAAACTTGGGAAGAAAAAGATGCAGATGACAAAGAATAACGCCTCATTGGGTTATTGTTTATCGCTGATAACTTGCTTGCTCTATATCAAGCAATGTTTGCTTAATCTCAACCCCACCGGTGTAACCGCCCAATTTGCCATCGCTGGCAATCACGCGATGGCAAGGAATGATGAGACTTAGTGGGTTGCGGCCATTGGCCTGCGCGACTGCGCGAAAGCCTTTGGGATTATCCACTTGTAGCGCAAGCTGTGCATAGCTGATTGTTTGACCGTAAGGGATTTGTCGTAATGCTTGCCATACTTTTTGCTGAAAGGGTGTGCCTGTGTAGAGGGCGATGGGCATATCAAACACTTGTCGCTGTCCATTAATATATTCGTCAAGTTGACTGATGGTATTTCGTAAGACTTTGGCATCGTCATCTACTGAGTCAGCCAAATCTTTGCTTTGTATATAGTGCGCTTGTGCAGTTAATTGTTGTAGGATTTTTTGGGTTTGCCAATCAAGCGCGATAAGACAACCCTTATGTGCGACAAGGGTAATTGTTGGTAATTTGATTGATAGTTGGTAGTTTGTGGTAAGCATTTTATAAGACAAATTTATCTAGAAGTGATTTAAGAATTTTCTGCATTTTATAACTTTCTTCAATCAAAAATTCATTTGCACCCCGCCATTCAGACTTGTCTGAATATCCAACTGCTTCGTTTGTGATAATTATAAAACTATATACAGTTTCAGGACAACGCTCCCAATTAACAGGATATTGAAATTTTGATTCGATTTCTTCTTTATGCTGATATAAATAGTCGAATATTTTTAAAGTGTCTTCTTTATTATTACCTTTTATTTCAACTCTAATTTTTACAGATTCCTTTGTAATTACAACACTTATTCCGACACCATTTCCTAATTTAGTACCTAACCAATTATCTTTACTTGGTGTCCTATTAGCATATAAATTTTCAGCATTTGATAAAGTCGCATTGATAAATTGCGACCAAAAACTTATTAGTACGCTTTGTTTATTATTTTTGATTTGAATGTCTTCTTGTTTTTTCTCCGCAATATCTATCATAAAGCTTTCAACTTCGGGTACAGGAATAATTTGCTGAGTATCAAAGAAAAAGTCATTATTAAATTTAAAAAGTTGGCATTTTATACAACGGATATTAATACCAAAATTCATCAGCCATAATACAGCTGATGTTACTTCTTGACGGAATTCAGCAGCGACTAAAATGATTCGTTGCGAAGTTTCATTGGGATTTAATCCAATATCATCTTCTGTGCTATCGCTAAGAAATTCATTTATTTTTTGTTTAGCGCTTGCAATATAATCATCAGAGTTTTGGCTATCATATTTTCTAAGATAGTCAGCAAAAATATTTATGATTTTCTCATCTGTAAGTCGAGAGCAATAAGATGCATATTTCACAGACTGCCATACAACATCTTTACCAGAACTATCCGTTTTATTTTCAATAATGACTAAATTACCACTTTTATCTAACGCCAATAAATCTAATCTTTCAGACGTATTGTCAAACCCGTTAAATTCTTTTTGAATAATTAATAATGGCTCGCCAAGACATTCTGGATTGCTCACAATCCATTCTTGCAAATCTTGGCGCTCTCTAAAACCCACTTCACTAAATTGAATTTTATCAATATTAGTCATCTGCTTATTAGCAATATTTAAGTGATACATGAGTTACTCATCTTTTTCAAACAGGGCTTTGACAAAATCATCGGCTTGAAATGGGCGCAAATCATCAATTTTTTCACCCACGCCAATAAAACGAATCGGCACATTGGTATTTTCAGCGATATTAAATACCACGCCGCCTTTTGCCGTGCCATCTAATTTGGTGACGGTCACGCCTGTCAGTGGCACTGCTTCATTGAAGATTTCTACTTGATTTAGGGCATTTTGTCCTGTACCCGCGTCGAGCACAATCATGGATTCATGCGGCGCTGTCGGATCGGCTTTTTGCATGACGCGAATCACTTTTTTCAGCTCTTCCATCAAATTGGTTTTATTTTGTAGACGCCCTGCAGTATCGGCAATCAGCACGTCAATGCCACGGGCTTTGGCAGATTGAATGGCATCAAAAATCACCGAGGCACTGTCTGAGCCATGACCTTGGGCGACAACAGGGATATTATTGCGCTCCCCCCAAACTTGCAATTGCTCGGTGGCTGCCGCACGGAACGTATCACCCGCTGCTAACATCACTGATTTGCCTTCACCTTGCAGACGTTTGGCAAGTTTACCGATGGTGGTGGTTTTACCCACGCCATTGACCCCAACGACCAAGATGACAAACGGTTTTGTGCTAGCATCCACCACCAGTGGTGCAACTTTGGGTGTCAAGATATCGGTTAGTTCTTTTTGTAGCGCTTTATACAGTGAATGCGAATAAATCAAATCACCGCGGGCAGTGGCTTCGGTCAAGTTTTTGATAATGCGATTGGTGGCATTCACCCCAATGTCGGCGACCAACAGTTGGTCTTCGACTTCTTCAAGTAGCTCATCATCAATTTCTTTACCACCAATCAAAATATTGGTTAAGCCTTCGGTCAAGTTTTTACGACTTTTTGACAAGCCTTGCTTCATGCGGCTAAACCAGCCCCCTTTTTGTTCAGGTTCTGCGGTTGGCTCAGCCGTATTGGCAGATGGCTGCTGTGTGGTTGCAGGCTGCCCTTGGTGTTGGCTTTGCGGCATTGGTGACACAGATTGAGGGGTCACGACGGGTGTTTGCAGCGTTGACGTTTGGGCGGCTTCAGCGATACGCGGCGTTTCAATAATTGGCACATCTTGCACAGGCAGATTGGGCATCGTAGCATCATCAAAATTAGTCGGTTGGTTATTAAAATTAATTACCACCTTATTAGAAGCATTGTTATTAAATTGGTTGCTACTCATATCATCGCCTATGGTTAAATTTGTCATTAAAATATTGAGATGTATAAAATTATAACAGTGTTTGTTCGCAGTTTGAAATAAACATGCTGTCAATCCCTTAAACCCATAGGATGTGTGGTATGGGAAGAAACTGTCCGTTTACAGCTTGCTGCGCTAAAAACTTGCAGCTCGTATTTATTCAGATTTAATCGTGCAATGGGCTTTCAAATAGCAATCAATGCCAACATCCGTTATCATGGTTTATCTTTTATAATGCCTGCAAACCCCATTGCACCACAATCAAAAAAACCAGATTAAAAGTTAAAGAGAAACTATGTTAAACCGAAACCCTGTGTCAAAGCCTACATTTTTTAACCTTACCATCCTTGCTGCCGCCCTGACCTATACGCTCAGTGTATCAGGTTGCAGCACTGCGCAGACCATCGCAGCCAAAACCATGCCGACCAAAACTACCCCGACTGTAGCGAATACGCCTATTAAAGTGCATCCAACTGCTAACGCGGTAACTGACACAACCCAGCAAACACCAAGCACCACAGATTTTGACAGCGACAATATAAAAACGCGCCATGAATATACGCTGGCTAATGGCTTAAAGGTGATTATCAAAGAAGATCACCGCTCCCCTGTGGTGATAAGCCAAGTATGGTATCGCGTGGGTGCCGCGGATGAACCCACTAACTTAGGCGGTATGTCACATTTGCTTGAGCATATGATGTTTAAGGGAACAAAAAACGTGTCCTCAGCAGATTTTGAACGCCTTATTGCCAAATTTGGCGGTAGCAATAATGCCTTTACCAGCTATGACTACACCGCATATTATGAAATTTTCCCTGCCAATCGCTTAGCGCTCGCCCTAGAGCTTGAAGCCGATCGGATGACCCATTTACAGCTAAAGGACAGCGACTTTACCGCTGAGCGCCAAGTGGTGATGGAAGAGCGCCGCCAGCGGACCGATGATAACCCAAACGCCCGCGCCTATGAGCAGTTTAGCAAAATGGCGTATCCCAATAGCCCCAAAGGGGAATCGGTCATTGGTCCCATGGCAGAAATCGAATCCATTGGATTAAAAGACCTAACCGATTGGTATAAAACATGGTATGCACCCAACAATGCGACCTTAGTAATCGTGGGCGATGTCAATCCGACAGACGCCATCAATGAAGTCAAAAAATACTTTGCCGATAAAAAACCGCAAACCCTGCCAACGCGCCCCAGTGTGATACAGCCAGGCTTTCGTGGTTATCAAGAAAAAACCATGCAACTACCCGTGCAAGTGCCTATGGTCATGATGGCGTTTAACGTGCCTACGCTTACCACAGCAAAAGACCCCAAAACCGCCTATAGTCTATCGCTACTAGCCGATGTGCTCGATGGCGGTCTATCTGCACGCCTAGAAAAACGCCTAGTACGGGAAAAACAGCTACTAGCCTCAGTCGGCAGTGGTTACAGTGCCTTTAGTCGGGGCGATGGGCTATTTTTAATCCAAGCTACCCCGCGAGATGGCGTTACGCTTGCCCAAGCCAAACAAGCAATCATTGCTGAGATTAACGCGCTCAAAACCCAACCGATTGCACAAAGTGAACTGACCCGTGCCAAAACCAACACCATGACCAGCTTGATTTATAGCCAAGATAGTATCAGCGGACAAGCGCAGATGATTGGCAGTCTAAACAGCATTGGGCTTGATGATCGGATGGTGTTTAACCTACCCAAAACCTTAGATAGCATCACAGAAAGTGACTTACACGCTGCCGCTAGCAAATATTTGGTTAACGACAATTTAACCGTGCTCAATGTGGTAAAAGAAAATAAACCCAATAAATAACTATAAAACCAGTAACTTAACTTATCCTGACTTAATTTGCCCACATTGCTTGTCAGACCATCCTTAGAATTTTGAGAAAAAAAATGAAACCACGCTTAGCTAAAATCTTATTACTAATGACCACCATTGCCACGCAAGGAGGCCATGCCGAACCTGCCACCCATAGCGATGCTCACAGTAGTGGCAATGTTGACCCCACTGCACCCATTGCCGCTTTAGACAAATTAACCAGTCTAAAAACCACAGCGCCGTTAAAAGTGACATTACCCGATATCATCCACTTTACGACGGATTCGGGTACCCCAGTGGCTTTGGTACAAACCCATCATTTACCGATTGTGGATGTCAGTGTGTATTTTAATGCAGGCTCAGCTCGTGATGAAGCCATTAAAAAAGGCGGTTTTGGGATTGCCAGTCTGACCGCGAGTATGCTGGATCAGGGCACACGCCATAAAAGCGAAGATGAGATTGCCGAGACCAGTGAGCAGCTTGGGATTGATTTATCTGCCCGGGCTTATAAAGATATGTTTATTGTGAGTTTGCGCAGTCTATCCGATGAGGCGCGTTTATCCTCTGCGCTTGGTTTAATGAGCGATATGATGACCCAGCCTACGTTTCCAAACAAAAATTTTGAGCGTACCAAAGCCCAGTATCTAATCAGTCTGCAACAAGCCAAAGAAGATCCAAATAGCATCGCAACCAAAGCCTTTGCTAACGCGCTTTATGGCAATCATCCCTACGCCCACCCCACCCAAGGCACGGAAGACAGCATTGCCAAAATTAATGCCACCGATCTTAAAGCTTTTAGCCAGCAGTTTTTGGTGGCGAAGAACGCGAATATTGCCATTACAGGCGATATCAGTCTTGAGCGCGCGCGGGCGCTTGCCAATCAGCTAACCGCTCAAATGCCTGTTGGCACAGCTGCCCCAAAGCTTGCCGATGCCAAACCTTTGAGCGCCGCTAAAACGATTCATATCCCATTTGACAGCACCCAAACCACCGTATTGATGGGGCAATTGGGTCAAAAACGCGTGGTGGATAGCTTAGGCTTGCAGCATCAAACCAACTTTGCCATTGCCGATGAAATCGTCGGGGGCGGCAATTTTCAAGCCAGATTGATGGAAGACATCCGTAAAAAACGCGGGCTCACCTATGGCATTTATAGCAGCACCACGCCGATGCTTGCCCAAGGTAGCTATACCGTTAGCTTTTCTACCCGTAACCAAAAGTCGCAAGAAGCAATTGAGGCGACCAAGCAAGTCATCAAACATACGCTAGAAAAAGGGGTAACACCAAACGAATTGGCTTTAACCAAAGACAGTCTAATCAACAGTTTCCCCACCAGCTTTGCTAGCAATGCCGCCATGAATGCCACAGTTGGTATGATGGGGTTTTATCAGCTGCCAGATAGTTACTTGACCGAGTACGTAACCCGCGTACAACGCGCCGACCTTAACGCTGTCAATCAAAGCTATAAAGACCTCATTGACCCTAACAAGTTTTTGATTGTGACGGTTGGGAACGCCACGCCAAACACAACAAAAACCGCTAAATAGCCCATGTTAAAGGTTAACGGGTTAACAGTTGCGTTAGGGTTAAAAACGGCAGGGTGATGAGCTTGAGCTATGGCTTGCGCCCCATTTTCGAAAGCCTTGCGTATCGAGATGCACCGAGCCTGTCGGATACAAGCCAAGTCCAAAATTATAGCTTTGCCCGTTGGACTGCCAAAACTGGCAAAGCCCATCAAAGGTGCTTTCTATCGCCCATTTATTGGCTTCGTTTTCAGGTATCCAAATATCAATTGCGCCATTGGTCATGTGCTTACTCTCCCCCGCGCCGCCCGCACAATCATTCAATGCAGGATTACGATACACGGAGCGTATCACTGTCGAATACGGCAAATAACCTTGTTTTTGCAGTTGCTGCAGCATTTGCAGGGTGGGCACGATATTTTGCCATAGTGACGCAGGCGGCACTTCATACGGCTCAAAACCGCAGCGGCGCGCATCTCTGGCACTCGTGATTAACTGATCCATCGGCGGAATGGTGCCTAATTGGCTTTGCAAGTAATTTTGATACGCCAACACTTCTGATTGCTGATAACTGTGGCTAGCTAACCAATCCTTAAAATCTGCATCATTGGTATAAACAACGTTACTATTGTAACGTGTGGTATTTTTGAGTGCGCCATAATCTATTGTAGGTCGGGTTGTGTTTTGACGGTTGAGAATAAGACCGCGCATATTGTCAGTCTGCGTGACAGTGGTATTTTTAGGGTTTGGCTGGGTTTGATGAACGATTGGCGTAGTAGGTTTTCGGTTATCGACGGGTGTGACGGGATGATTACAGGCGATAAGCAATGTCATTATCGTCCCTGAGCCAACAATGCCTGTTAAAATCTTGGTTTTGGTATTTTGAGTCTTAGTAGTGTTGATATTCTTGGTATTGGCACTCTTGGTATTGGCATACTTTGCTGTTTGCGCGTTGTCTTCGATAATGGTTGGTTCATTTTTGGGCTTGTTTTGATGTGTCATGGACTGCCTATTCACGTTTCGTCAAAATGGAAAAACACCACGGACTTATGAGCAACTGTCAAAAAAGTAGGCTTGATATGTTTAGCTAATCATGCCCACTTGATAATTGTTTTTACTTAACTAATTTTCACTTACTTAAATTTTCACTTACTTAACACTTACTTAAATTTTCACTTACTTAAATAGTTATGTTCATTTCATAATTAAGCTTAATTAATAGCTCACTTAATATAGTGACTTATTTCTATGAAACAAGTGTTATAAACTATTACATTATTAAGACTACCAAAATCACATTAAGCCATATAAACTATTGAGCCTATTTTTGTGTCTTTTTACAGACTTATTGTCACCGGGTTAATTTGATGTTTGGTGTGTATGGTAGATAAGATTGGACAGTACCGTTTTTCTAGGCAAGCTCATCACTTTGGTAATGACAGTCTACCCTCCTTTTGGCAGCGCGTGCATTTAGACCCTTGGTTATTGATGCTATTGTTTGTCACAGCTTTGTTTGGTTTAGCCATTTTATATAGTGCCTCTACTCAAGACATGGGAATGGTCATCCGTCAAACCATTAGTTTTACCATCGCGTTTGTAGTGATGATTGTCATGGCGCAAATCCCGCCCAGTCTTTACCGTGATTTTACCCCGTTTTTTTATGTGGGTGGCGTGGGATTACTGATACTGGTCAAAATTATTGGTGAGGTGCGACTGGGTGCGCAGCGCTGGATTGATATTCCTGGGTTTGGTAGTGTGCAGCCGTCAGAGTTTATGAAGCTTGGCATGCCGATGCTCACTGCTTGGTTTTTATCCAAACGCGACTTGCCGCCAAGTTTATCGACAGTGCTTATCACGCTGGTGGCGATTGGTATTCCAGTGCTGCTAATTGCTGAGCAGCCCGACTTGGGTACCTCTATATTGGTGGCGTCTAGTGGCTTATTTGTGCTGTTTTTATCGGGTTTACCTTGGTGGATGATTGGCTCTGCAGTGGCGCTGTTTATTCCTTTTGTTTTTGTGGCTTGGGAATACCTGCTACACGACTACCAGCGCAGACGCGTGCTGACTTTGCTAGACCCTGAAAGCGATGCCTTGGGGGCTGGATGGAATATCATGCAGTCAAAAACCGCGATTGGCTCAGGGGGACTCACAGGTAAAGGCTACTTGCAAGGCACACAATCTCATCTACACTTTTTACCAGAAGGTCACACCGATTTTATCATTGCGGCTTTTTCTGAAGAGTTTGGCTTAATCGGTGTCAGTTTACTGATGTTCCTGTATTTTTGTATTCTATGCCGCGCCTTATTTATTGCTTACTCCAATACTGCTGTCTATAGCAAATTACTCTCTGGCGCGATTGCCATGTCATTTTTTGTGTATGTGTTTGTAAATGCAGGCATGGTGGCAGGCATTTTGCCAGTTGTCGGCGTTCCTTTGCCATTTATCAGCTACGGCGGTACTGCTTTAATTACTTTGATGGCAGGATTTGGTTTAGTGATGTCAATTGCCTCGCATAATGTTAAATAACTATCAGCCTCTTTGCAAAACTATTTTATTTGTAAATAGCCTATTTATAAACAATTCATTATGTAACTATTTATGTAACTTGGTATTTTTAAATGTAAAAAACGTAAAAGAGTTAGCATAAAAGATATCCTTTTTATGAGTAGTTTTAAACAATTATGATGGTAAAACTTAATAATTTTTACCGTTTATCTATTTTTTTATACCGTTTATCTAAATAAATCGTGATTTTAATCGCGTAATTGCTTATTGTGGGTCATCAAGATTGAACAATTACATACCGAAACAAAGTAAAATTTGTAAACTAATTGTTAAATCTAATAAATTTTCTTGGTGCCCTATAAGCGATTTGTATGCATGACATATCAAGGCTTATGTGCTCCCAAATATAAGGCGCTCATTGTAAAGAGCGATTGTTCAGAGGTCATTATGTCAAAGCGTCAATCGAATTTAGCTAATGTAGCGACGTTACTTTGCTTTTGTGGCGTAACGGCGCTTAGCTCAACTACCCAAGCAGCCACGAGCAATTTAGATCACGTACTTAATGAGTTAACCCGCCAGCACAACAATGCATCAGACTTAGTCAAATCAGCCCGCCAACCTCGTAACCTTGCCTTAGACAGCCAACTTATCAGCCAAGACACTTCACAAGCTAGCAAAGATTCAGACGTGTTAGAGCGTCTTTCTGCCGTTGCATCCAATACGGTCAATCGCTTTAGCCAAACGGGTGTCGCCTCTTGGTATGGTCGTCAATTTCAAGGTCGTAAAACTGCTAGCGGTGATACTTTTGATGCCAATTCATTGACCGCGGCGCATCGCTCATTGCCAATGAACTGTTATATCAAAGTAACCAACAAATCAAACGGTAAAAGCGTTGTAGTAAAAGTCAATGACCGCGGTCCGTTTTCAAGCCATCGCGTCTTAGATTTATCGTATGCCGCCGCCAAACAAATTGGCTTAGCCAGCACAGGTACAGGCAACGTCGTTATTGAGCGTGTGGCCGGTCCAAACTAATGTTTAGCTAACTAGCAGCTTCTAGGTTACTAGCAGATTTTAGGTAAACTAGCAGCCTATCAGCACAAAAAAAGCATGAAATTGATTCATGCTTTTTTAATTGCCTTAACAATACTACCGCGCCAAATACTTGGTCATATCTTCAATACCATGCAAGGTCATCGGGTACATATGCCCTTGCATGATATCTTTGATTAAGCCGATGGTCTGGGTGTATTGCCAGTAGCTTGGTGTCTCAGGGTTGAGCCATGCGACTTTATCAAAGTGGTTAGTGATACGTTTTAGCCACGCCTGCCCCGTATCTTGGCTCATATACTCAACGCTGCCGCCGACAGATAACAACTCATAAGGCGACATTGCGGCATCACCGACAAAAATCACCCGATAATCACTGCCGTATTTGTGTAGCACATCCAATGTGGGCACGGCACTGGCATTACGGCGGGCATTTTCTGTCCAAACATACTCATACACGCAGTTATGAAAATAAAAAAATTCAAGCGTCTTAAATTCGTTTTTAGCGGCAGCAAATAAGCGCTCACACGCTTCGATATAGCTATCCATGCTACCACCGATATCAAATAGCATGAGCACTTTGACACGATTACGGCGTTCGGGACGCAGCTGTACATCGAGCATCCCTTTTTGCGCGGTTTTCTTGATGGTTGAGCCAATATCAAGCTCATCAGCCGCCCCATCACGGGCGAATTTACGCAGTTTTCGCAGTGCCATCTGCATGGAGCGGGTTTCTAACTGGTTATCCGTGTCCAAATCGCGGTATTTGCGCTGCTCCCACACCTTGACCGCTGAGCGTTTTCGGCTTTCACCACCCACGCGGATACCTTCAGGATGGTCGCCATACGCACCAAAAGGCGATGAGCCGCCTGTACCAACCCATTTGTTACCGCCTTGGTGTCGCTCTTTTTGTTCTTTTAGGCGTTCCTCTAGGGCTTGCATGAGTGCTTCAAGCGAGCCATATTTTTTGAGTAGGCGCCGCTGGGCTTCGGTGAGATTGTTGGGGTCAAGTTTGAGTTCCAGCCATTCTTTGGGGATATTACCCAATTTTGCCATCAGCTCGTCAATGTCGAGTGTATCAATACCTTCAAAATAATCCGCCATGGCACGGTCAAATTTATCAAAGTATTTTTCGTCTTTGACCATACATAGGCGAATCAGCTCGTAGAATTGTTCACGGTCGGCAAACACAATGCCTGTTTCTAGCAAAGCATAAAGGTCTAGCAATTCACGAGTGGAAACTGGCACGCCATATGTGCGTAAGGTATAAAAAAGATTGATAAACACACCAATCCCCTATCGACTACGACGCAGCATAAAGCCCATACGTTCAAGTAAACTCAAGTCATTTTCATTTTTGAGCAACGCCCCCGCCATGGGCGGTAAGTTATCGCTTGGATTTTTCAACCGCTCAATCGCATTTTGACTGCCCGCTTGCAACTCATCTGCCATCAGCAAACTAATCCAATCTACCAATTCAGAGGTGGATGGCGGTTTTTTTAAGCCTTTGACTTCACGCAGACCGTAGAACACCTTGAGTGCTTCATCCACCAAGTCTGCCTGTAGATTGGGGAAATGCACATCCACAATTTCGCGCATGGTTGCTTGGTCAGGAAAATCAATATAATGAAAAAAGCAACGACGCAAGAAGGCATCAGGCAGTTCTTTTTCATTGTTTGACGTGATAATAACGACAGGACGATGATCGGCGGTAATCGTTTCGCCAGTTTCATACACATAAAATGACATTTTATCGAGCTCATGTAGCAAGTCGTTAGGGAACTCAATATCCGCTTTATCAATCTCATCAATGAGCAGTACCACACGCTCAGGACTGGTAAATGCTTGCCATAGCTTGCCTGCCTTGATGTAGTTAGCAATATCATACACGCGGTCATCGCCCAATTGACTATCCCGCAGGCGTGATACCGCATCGTACTCATACAAGCCTTGTTCAGCTTTGGTGGTTGATTTGATGTGCCAAGTTAACAGTGGCATATCTAAACTTTTTGCCACTTCTTCAGCCAGTAGCGTTTTACCCGTGCCAGGTTCCCCTTTGATGAGTAACGGTTTTTGCAATTGAATCGCAGCGTTGACGGCAAGTTTTAGGTTGTCAGTGGCGATATAACTATCGGTGCTTGCAAAACTGCTTTGGGTTGCGCTGTTTTGGATGGCAGCATTTTGCTGATGGTCAGACATAAAAAAACCTATGATAATCGTCAAAAATGAGTTTCAGACTATCATAAGTTTTAGGGAAAGTTAAGCTATAAGTAAAAGGTTAAGCTGTAAAAGATTAAGCTATAAAAAGTTAAGCGGTTACAGCTTGCTGGCTTATCACTATCATAGCTTAGCGGCTAGGCTGGCTGATATTGGCGTTATTTAGCGCATGTTTTTTGTTGGTTTTATCGATGCCCATTCGAAGAATTTGCCAAATAAAACCCAAAATACAGCCCACTGTAATGACAACCATAATTGGTAGCAACCCATTAAAGATAATTGCTGGATCTTTGAGTAAAATCCCATACACCACGGAAATACTCGCTGGTGCGATGTCAGGCGGGGTGCCAAGGGAAGTGGTGGGCGTGAGCAAAATCGCAAATAGAATAATCCAACTCAAGCCTGCAAGCGTTTTTGGCAAAATCCGTACCACTAAAATCCAAAGCAGTAATACGACAATGGAAGATCCCACATAAGCATATAAGGGTAATTTGTCTGGCGGCACACCTTGAACCAGCTGCGCCCACCAAATGATGATTTCGCCTAGCACATTACCGATTTGGTCGAGTGATAAAAATGCAAACATAATTTTGCCTTGCCAAAAATAGATAGATTATTTTAGCATGATTCAAATCATTTGGTTAAAATTTTGCTACTGCCACTTGTTCTGCTGCGCTTCTGCCATATTCAATTTTGCTTGGCGTAACAGCACATCTTCAGGCGGCATTTGCACAAAATACCCCTGACTTTGCAGTTTTTCTAACACTTCTGCTTTATTGACTCGTGCAAGCTTTGTCGTATTCTCCAAATCCAAATGCATCACAAAGGTTTCGCGCCCAATCGCTTGGCGAAAATCCTTGGGTAACACCGATAGCCAATCACGAATCTCGTCAGTGTCATTGGGATAATTTGGACGAGCAATGTACACATACAGGTCATCTTTTTTGCTAAATTTATAAATATCGCAATGCATCATACAACTCTATTATTACTGTAAAATTTAAAGTGCCTCTATCATACCATAAAATAGTATGTCTGGAATTGCACCCCTTTTGCTATTAGCCCTGTTTACTATTAATCTAGGCATTTCACATGTTAGCCCATAAAAAAAGAGCAACTAGGGCAATTGCTCTTTTGGGGATAAAAGCTACTGATAAATTTGCGCTTTATAAAAGCTAATTAATGATGCTCAGTATCGGCAATCTGCGCTTGTGCCAACGCAGACAAGGCGGCTTTTAACATCGCTGATACGGTGCTTGAGCAAGTGCCGATACCTGAATAAATCTCACCTTCAATATTCAACTGTAAGTAAGCAACGGCATTGGCATCACTGTTGTTTTGGGTGAGCGGGCTTTGACTTTCAACCGTTAACGCATGCTCTGCATAGTTGATAACGTGAATATTTTTGTTCAATTTGGCAGAGATGGCATTGATAAAGGCAGACAACGGACCATTGCCATTACCAACAACGTCTATGATGTCATCTCCCATGCGTACAGAGCCTGAAAAGCTCACTGAGCCAGCGGTGTTTTTGATTTCATAATCTTGCAACGCCAAAGTAGATTGGTTCAAATAGGTGTCTTCAAACACGCTAATGACATCATCTGATGTCAATTCTGTCTGACGGCTTTCGGCTTCTTGCTGAATGACACGGCTAAAGTCAATCTGCGTCCAGCGCGGCAAATGAAAACCAAAGTCACGTTGCAAGATATAAGCAACACCACCTTTCCCTGACTGGCTATTGATACGCACGACATCCTGATAGCCGCGTCCGATATGAGCAGGGTCAATCGGCAAGTATGCCACATCCCACAAGCCTTGGGTAGCTTCGGCATTTTGCTCGTTATAATCTAGCGATTTTTTAATGGCATCTTGGTGCGAGCCACTAAAAGCGGTAAATACCAACTCGCCCACATAAGGATGGCGTGGATGAATCGGTAACTGATTGCACTCACTCACCACTTGGGCGATTTCGCTCATGTTACTAAAATCAAGCTGTGGGTCTACGCCTTGGCTATACATATTCATCGCCATGACCATGATGTCCATATTGCCTGTGCGCTCGCCATTACCAAAAAGCGTACCTTCAATACGGTCAGCGCCTGCCATCAAACCTAACTCACTGGCAGCCACAGCACAGCCACGGTCATTGTGGGTGTGAAGGCTCACAATCACATGCTCACGCATGGGTAAGTTTTGGCAAAAATATTCAATCTGATCGGCATAGATATTGGGCGTTGAGCTTTCTACGGTTGATGGCAAGTTAAAGATTACTTTTTGACCTAAGTCCGGGCGCCAAACTTTACACACCTCATCACAGATTTTGACCGAAAAATCGACCTCGGTTTGCGAGAAACTTTCAGGGGAATATTCAAAAATCCATTCGGTTTCAGGGTATTCTTTCGCCAAATCACGCAATAATGTTGCACCTTCAACCGCAATCGCAATGATGTCATCATAATCTTTTTGATACACTTTTTCGCGCTGCACTTTTGAGGTTGAGTTATACACGTGGACGATGGCACGTTTGGCACCTTTTAGCGACTCAAAGGTACGGCGAATCAAATGTTCGCGTGCCTGCACCAATACTTGCAAGGTCACATCGTCGGGTACGTGTCCGCCTTCGATTAATTTGCGGGTAAAGTCATACTCAACTTGCGCGGCTGAGGGAAAACCAATCTCAATTTCTTTAAAACCCACTTGCACCAACAAGTCAAAGAAGCGCATTTTTTGTTCAATGCTCATCGGCTCAATCAAGGCTTGGTTACCATCTCGCAAATCCACCGACGTCCATATGGGCGCTTTGGTGATGGTTTTATCGGGCCAAGTACGCTGGGTCATCTTTGGTGCAAATGCAAAGGGTTGGTATTTTTTATGATTAAAAGCCGCGTTTTTGGGTTGTATTGACATGCTAATGCTCCACATTTAATTTTGCTTAAAATTTTATGATGAAATTATACCCATTTTTTTGTAGTTGAAGTAACCAAATTTTGCTATAAAATACCTAGAATTTGATATTTATGGCTACTATAATTATATTGTTTAGTTAAAATCACTAATATTGAGAATTTATGATGGCTTCATTAGATAAAATAGACAGACAAATTTTAGCGCTATTACGAGAAAATGCGCGCATGAGTAACCTTGAATTGGCAGAAAGCGTAAACTTAAGCCCTACTCCCTGTGCGCGCAGAGTCAAACAATTAGAGGATTCAGGTGTTATCACGGGTTATAGTGTCACCACCGACCCTAGAAAATTAGGTTATCAACTGTCAGTCTATATTGCCATTAGCATGGATAAACATACAGCAGAACGCTTTAGCAATTTTGAAAAAAAACTACGAGAATTTCCTGAAGTGGTCAGCTGTAGTATTGTGACAGGGCGCAGCGAAGACTATCTTATCAAAGCTTTGGTCAAAGATATGGCGCATTATGAAGAATTTTTATTGCATCGTCTAAACCGTATTGAAGGTATCGCACAAGTACATACCAGTTTTGAATTACGGCAAGTGTTTGAAAAATCAATTATCTGATTGGGTGTTAAAGGCTGTTTTAAACCCTGTTTTAAAAACCTATAAAGAAACGCACTATTTTATGTATCGGTCTCGCTTATGATGCCCAGCCAAACAATAAAAAAGCCATTGATAACCAACGGCTTTTTTTATTGTCTAATCGTTATTTTTCCCAAATTCCCGATGTGACTTTGGCTTTCATGGCGGGGTATTTATTGATGTTAAAAACAGGATGCTTAACACCTGATTTGATTTGAGCGGAATAATCTTTTGCCAAAATAAACACATATTTTGACAACAGAACGATACTGACAAGATTAATGTACGCCATAATCGCCATCATCAAATCACCCATATCCCACACCATAGGCACTTCAGCCACAGAACCAAAATACACAAAGGCGAGCACTAAAATACGAAAGATATTTAAAATCATTGGATGATTCTTAAGATATTGCACATTGGTTTCGGCATAGGCGTAGTTGCCAATAATACTCGAAAAAGCGAACATGAACAGCACTACCGCTAGGAAAATTTGCGCCCATGAACCCACATGACTTTCTAATGCCGCTTGGGTCAATTGAATCCCTGTCAAATCAGCGGTGGGTAGTTTTGATAATAAAATAATAAACGCGGTACAAGAACAGACAATAATGGTATCCACAAAAACGCCCAAACTTTGAATAAGCCCTTGTGTGGCGGGGTGAGGCACATCTGCAGCAGCAGCGGCATTGGGGGCAGAGCCTTGACCTGCTTCGTTAGAATACAAACCCCGCTTAATCCCAAGCATCATCGACTGCGACACCAAACCGCCTAGCGCCCCACCCGCTGCCGCATTAAAAGTAAAGGCATCGGTCAAAATCAAATTAAATACCTGCGGAATCATGGTGATATTGGTCACAATAATATACAACGCCATCAGCAGATATACCCCTGCCATCACAGGTACTAGCATTTCTGAAATGGTGGCAACCCGTTTTATCCCACCAAAAATAATCGGTGCAGAAATAATAACCAACAATAGCGCTACTACATGTTTACCCGTTCCCCATGAAGCACAGGTATTATCGCCCGTACAACCGACCGCCGATTGTACGGCTTGGGCGATGGTATTGGCTTGAATGGCATTATATACCAAGCCAAAACACAAAATCAGACTCACTGCAAACGCCACACCTAGCCAACCTTGCCCTAAACCCTGACGGATATAGTAAGCAGGTCCACCCCGAAAATGCCCATTGGCATCTCGCACTTTAAATAATTGTGCCAATGACGACTCAGCAAACGCCGATGCCATCCCAATCAAGGCAATAAACCACATCCAAAATACCGCACCCGGTCCGCCAACACTCACGGCAATAGCAACCCCTGCGATATTCCCTGTACCGACACGACTCGCCAGTCCTGTCATAAACGCTTGAAACGATGAGATACTCTCACTATGCTCGTGATGTTCGGTGCTTCGACTAGCCAGCAAATTCTTGACACTATGTCCAAATAAACGAAATTGAACAAACCCTGTCATGACGGTAAAAAACACACCAATACAAATCAAAATCCACACCAACCAATCCCACATGGGTGAACTGATAAGATTGACACTACAATGAATGCTATCCATCACACTTGCTTGCGCCAAGCAAGCTAAATCTTTGTTATACATCAACAAATCTCGCCTCAAAAATTGATAGCGGATAGTATCAATAAAGCAAACTTTTGGCAATGATTCGGCAAAAAAAAACGACACCAAAAGTGTCGTTTTTCTACAGCTTACGCTAACAAATTAGAAACGGTAAGTTGCACCGATTTTAGCGATTGGGTACCATTTTGAATAATTTGAATCATCCAAATCTTGTTGTAAGTCAGATTTTAGACGATTATTATCAAATTTTGTAATTTCTTCACCGTTGGTATCTAGAACTCGTGTTTTAGCATCAGTCACTTTTAAGCCACCAGTATAAGCTGCACCGATTTCACCAAATACACCAAAGTTATTAGTGATATTAGGACGGAAACCAATAGTTAAGTATGGGTTCATAGTGTTTTTATTTTCAGCTGACGCTTCAATGTTACCATAGTAAGTGTTACCATTGATTTTAACTGGTTTGGTTTCAGTTGCTTGTTTTTTCAAAGTGATTTCATTGTCACCAAAAATGGTACCAACACCCACAGTAAACCAATTTCCAGCTGGGCGTAAATTCACACCAAGATACGGATTGCTTGAATCTGTTTCTAAGTCATATTCAACATCTTCAATTTCGATAGTGTCTTTTAAATCACCGATGTCACCACCAGCCCAACCAGCTACAAGTTCAGTTTTATCGTTTAGCGCCCAACCAATATTGGCACCATAACCTAAAGTACCTACTTCGGCACTGATAGCAGCAGGATTTGTTACGGTATCAAAAAACGTTCTAGTACCAGTAACCAATTGAGTTGTCGTATTTCGTACCACACCTGCGTTTGGGTCATAGGTGGTAGTAGATACGGCAACAGGCTGTGCAACAACTTGTTGATCAACAACTACAGTTTCAGCAAAAGCAGAAGTTGCGATTAAAGCAGCAGGAATAGCAGCTAGTTTCAAAACTTTCATATAAATCTCCTAAGGACAAGATAAAGTAAATTTACCATTTCTCTTAAAAATCTAAAAGACTTTCAAGCGATGAATGACATATAAAGAAAAAGTAAATTAGTTGACATATTTTGTTACGTTTCTCTTAGGTATATTAAAACGTAATTTTTCAGCAATGTCTTTTAATTTTGTATAACTTTTCTATATGTTTATGTAATTACATAGGATGAAGTGTAATATTTTATCAAAAATGTTGCTTTTTTAAAAGACTTAAGTTGATGTTGCAATTAAAAGAATGACTTTTATGTTAATTTTTTTTACAATACGCCTATCGAGAGATGCTGCAGCTTAAGGTTGGCTTAATTTATATTTGCTTGCCTGTGCTAGGCTCGTTTTTTGTATTTTAACCAAAATAAATGCAAAATAAATAACGGCATCTGCGTTTTTACTTTAACTTTTTTTACCGGTTTTAAGGAGTGGACGCAGTGTCCCTGTCTATCAATTCTACTGATTCAAATTTTTCTGATTACAAAGTTGCCGATATTAGCCTTGCCGACTACGGTCGCAAAGAAATCAAACTGGCTGAAACTGAAATGCCTGCTTTGATGGGCTTACGCCAACGCTACCAAGCCGAGCAGCCTTTAAAAGGCGCCAAGATTGTGGGCTGTATCCACATGACCATCCAAACTGCTGTCCTCATTGAAACGCTCGTGGCGCTGGGTGCTGAAGTACGCTGGACTTCTTGTAATATTTTTTCAACCCAAGACCATGCCGCTGCCGCCATCGCAGCAGCCGGTATTCCTGTGTTTGCTTGGAAAGGCGAAACTGAGGAAGAATACGAATGGTGTCTTCGCCAGCAGATTTTTGAAGGCGGTGAAGCCACGGGCAAGCTGTGGGATGCCAATATTATTTTAGATGATGGCGGTGACTTGACGGCGCTGATTCATAACGACTACCCGCAAATGCTCGACAACATTCACGGTATCTCAGAAGAGACAACAACAGGGGTACATCGTCTAATTGAAATGCTCAATGCAGGCACGCTAAAAGTACCCGCCATTAATGTCAATGACGCAGTGACCAAATCAAAAAATGACAACAAATATGGCTGTCGTCATAGCCTAAACGATGCCATCAAACGTGGTACCGATATGCTGTTAGCGGGTCGTCGTGCACTTGTTATCGGTTATGGCGATGTGGGTAAAGGTTCTGCGCAAAGCCTACGTCAAGAAGGTATGGTAGTACGAGTGACGGAAGCCGATCCAATTTGTGGTATGCAAGCTTGTATGGATGGCTATGAATTGGTCTCGCCATTTGTGGAAGGTGACCCTGCCAAAGGTGTCAACAAAACCCTTATGCAAGATACTGACTTGGTGGTCACTACCACTGGTAACTACCATGTCTGTAATAGCGATATGTTAAAAGCCTTAAAAGCCACCGCAGTGGTTTGTAATATTGGTCACTTTGATACTGAGATTGATACCCAGTTTATGCGTGACAACTGGAAATGGGTGGAAGTGAAGCCTCAAGTACACCAAGTCTATCGATCAGAAGATGAAAACGATTACTTGCTTTTATTGTCGGAAGGTCGTTTGGTCAATTTGGGCAATGCCACAGGTCACCCATCACGTATTATGGATGGCTCTTTTGCCAACCAAGTATTGGCGCAAATGCATTTATTTAAAGAAAAATTTGCTGATTTGCCGGCGGACAAAAAAGCGGATAATTTATATGTCAAAGTATTGCCAAAAAAACTCGATGAAGAAGTGGCAGCAGCCATGGTTGCAGGCTTTAACGGGGTACTGACTAAATTGACGCAGCAACAAGCCGATTATATCGGTGTACCAGTTGAAGGTCCGTTCAAACCTGATAGCTATAAATACTAATAGCTATAACTACTATTTGTTAAAGGTTCAATCAAAGTCATGCCAATGTGCATGACTTTTTTATGCAGTTTAACTCAATATTTATGCCAAAAAATTCAATTTTTTTACTGTTATACCCGTTATAATGGTGGTATTTTTTATCATTTTGGATACTTTCATGACCACCATGACAACGCCGTTTTCTTTTGAGTTTTTTCCCCCCAAGACCGATGACGGTCAAACCAAATTATTGGCAACCTTTGATGAATTAAATGCTTTAAAACCGCAATATTTTAGCGTGACTTATGGCGCAGGTGGGTCAACCCGTGAGCGCACCTTAGGTATTGTTAAGGCACTGAGTGAAAAAAGTGACACGCCTATCACCCCGCATTTATCCTGTATTGGCGATGATAAAGCCAAAATTGGCGAGTTATTGGATTATTATAAATCGTTAGGCATTAATCGCTTGGTGGCGCTGCGCGGTGATTTGCCATCGGGTATGGTGGGTCTTGGCGAGCTGCCGTTTGCTGTCGATTTGGTTAAATACATACGCGAGCATAGCGGTGATTATTTTCGTATCAAAGTCGCTGCTTATCCAGAAATGCACCCGCAAGCCAAAAGCTTTGAGGCCGATATCCAAAACTTGCTCAATAAATACCACGCAGGCGCGACTGAAGCGATTACCCAGTTTTTCTACAACGCTGACAGCTATCTATATTTGCGTGATGCCCTTGCCAAAAAAGGGGTGACTCAAGATGAGTTCCCGATTATCGCAGGCATTATGCCCATCACCAATGCGTCAAATTTGATTCGATTTGCCGATGGCTGTGGGGCAGATATTCCACGTTTTATCCGTAAACAGCTTGCCGACTATGGCGATGACAAAAAAGCCATTCGTCAATTTGGGTTTGAAGTGATGGTCAATCTATGTGAGCGTTTGATTGCCGAAGGCGTGCCGTCAATGCATTTTTACAGCATGAACCAAGTCAGCCCAAATAAACAACTGATTGAAGCGCTCGGATTGGTTTAATTGAGGATAAAACTTACCCACTATCTGACAGTAAACCTGCCACTAAACAAAAAAATGATAATGGCGAGGTTAAACTCTCTGTTTAACCTCGTAAAATTGGGGCATCGCAAAATAACGCTTATCTTAAATAGCTTATCTGGAACAGTTTATCTTGAACAGCTACTGTTCGATAAAATTTTATAGTGTGATTGCCCTGATGGTCGGATGCTTACCTAATTATGCTTACATAGTTAAATGTCGTCATGCGTTAGGTTTGCCCCAGTATTTTAACTTTGAAGTGTGACCAATCCCCACATTAAAGGTGTTGGTAGGATCTAGCTTTCGATAAAAATTGGCTAATGCTGGCTTAGCAACATATAAATGACCCACATTGTGTTCTGCGGGATATTCTGCTCTACGCTCGTCTAGCAGCTGCCACATCTGATGTTCAATATCCAGTGGATTAGTGCCTTTTTTGACAATGTAATCTTGGTGAAATACATGACAAAAAAAGTGCCCATAATATAATTTATGTAACATATGTTGTTCGAGATCTGCGGGGATTTTTTCCACCCATTCTCTATCGTTACGTCGTAACGCAATATCCAATGCCACAATATCCTCAACCTCTGCTCGGTGGGTATCACGATATCGTATCGCCGCCCCGGCAACAGCAAAACGGTGTAAGAAAGCTTTGCGACCTTCTTCCTCCGTACAGGCAAAATACGAGCCAGTAGAATGAACGGCAAAATACTCATTTAAAAACTGCTGTGTCTGTTCTGCGCTTTGCTCATCTACTCGTAGAATCAAATGATGCTCAAAACGCTGATGAAACGCTAGCATGCGCCGCGGTAAATGACTGGGTAAGAAAAAAGTGATAGCTTGTAAAATTTGATCAGTCAGACCCCGTATCTTGATTTTTTCCAACCAGCCGTCAATGCGATCTTTGAGGGCTAATGCTCTGGGTATATTCACCGTGCCAAAACGCTCAATAAACAAGAAAGTATCTTTGCCATACTTTGCACCAATACTAAAGGCATCACGATGAATATATTCCCCAGCAATCGGCAAGCTGGGTAACGATGTCAGCAAATAACGACGTATCGCCGTTAAGTCATCATGGTCATTTGAGCCGATATAAAAAACCTTACTCTCAACTTTTTCAAAGGTATCGAGTCGTACCGCAAACACACAGACTTTACCCGCTGAACCCGATGCTTCATATAATCGTGTCGGATCTGCATTGAATCTAGCAGGACTGTCTGCATCGACTTGCTTAACGTCATGGGCATAACGATTGTCTGATGCCAGCTGAGTGGTTTGCGTGGTTATCTGACCGGTTTCATAGTCTTGTTTTTGCAGTCTGGTGAGTATCTCTTCAGCCGTGTTGCCTAAATCAATACCTAGATGATTAATCAATTCTAACTCACCCGATTCATTGACACGGGCATACAACGCCATTTCAGTATAAGCAGGTCCACGACGTACCAGCGCACCTCCTGAGTTGTTACACACCCCACCTAAAACTGAAGCGCCAATACATGATGACCCAATCACAGAATGCGGTTCACGATTATAAGGCTTTAAAGTACGCTCAAGATTATCCAAAGTAGCGCCAGGTAAACACACCACTTGTTTGCCATCTAAAATCACTTGAATGCCTTGTAGACGCCGAGTACTCATAATAATAACTGGACGATCATATTCATCCCCATAAGGAGTAGAGCCGCCTGTCAGTCCTGTATTGGCAGCTTGCATAATTACCACACAATCTGCCTCAATAATTGTTTGTAGTGCCTGCCATTGTTCAAGTAAAGTACCTGGACATACCACAGCCAACACTTTTCCCTCACCAAAACGTATGCCTTGTCGATAATGACGGGTATCTTGTTCATCGATGAGTACATAAGACTTCCCTACGATCTTCGTTAATTTATCGAGTGTCGGCTTATACTGTTTTAACATGATAAATATCCTTATTGATTAAATGAGTCATGAGGTTTTATTGGCGATTGTATTGACTTGTTGATAGTTGAACCGGTCTGGTTTTATCAAAGATAGGATTGTGTTCGATGGTAGAGCTACGCATAGCGTTAACATGGTCAAGTGTGCGTTTACCATCGGTGGCTCGATTGTAGATGCGGTTATCGCTGATTTGTGCTATTAGATTTTTTATTAGGAGATTTTTTGCTATCAGATTTTGTGCTAGATGAGGCTTGGCATAGTGGCTAAGTGTGTAGCTTTCTTGGGTTACCCGTAAGTATTGGCAGTGGTCTAAGCGAGTGATGAGTTTTTGTTTCATCCCTGTATGCTACTATATTTTAATCAATTTACGCAAAAATTTATGCGCTTTGTATCAGCGCTCAATGTAAAAGGAGACTATTAAAGTCCCCTTTTTTACTGCTGTGAGTATGTTTTAGTTTGATGTTACATGATTACATGGCAGCTGCGAAGATTGCTACGACCTGTTCATGATTTGCCTTGCGTGGGTTGGTGAGCATACAAGCATCGTTTTGGGCATTGGTTGCCATGATGGCAAGGTCTTCTTGTTTGACACCAAGCTCAGTGAGTCCGGTAGGAATACCTACCGATTGAGATAGCTCACGAATTGCATTGATGCCTGCCTTACCTGCTTCTGCCCGAGTCATGCCTTTGATATCAATGCCCATAAATTCAGCAATATCTGCATAACGCTCAGGTGTTGAAATCAGGTTAAACTCACAGACGTGCGGTAACAAAATCGCATTACAGACACCATGTGGCAGATTGTAGAATCCACCTAACTGGTGCGCCATTGCATGTACATAGCCTAGCGAGGCATTATTAAACGCCATGCCTGCTAAGTATTGGGCGTAGCTCATAGCCTCACGCGCTTCAATGTTTTCGCCATTCGCTACTGCTTGACGCAGCCATTGTTGAATCATTCGAATGGCTTTTTCAGCACAAGCATCTGTAATCGGATTTGCAGCAGTCGATACATACGCCTCTACCGCATGGGTTAACGCATCCATACCTGTTGCCGCAGTTAAAGATGCAGGTTTAGCAGTCATCAGTCGAGGGTCATCAATAGCAATGAGTGGGGTACAACGCCAATCTACAATCGCCATTTTGACGTGGGTATCGGTATTGGTGATAATACAAAAACGTGTCATCTCTGATGCTGTACCTGCCGTGGTATTGATAGCAATCAATGGCGTCATTGGCACTTTACTTTTATCAATACCTTCATAGTCACGGATATGACCACCGCCTGCCGTCACTAGACCAATCCCTTTTGCACAGTCATGTGACGAACCACCACCCAATGAGATGATAAAATCACAGCCGTTATCCTGATACGCTGTGACGCCATCGTGGACATTTTTGTCAGTTGGATTTGGCTCTGCGCCTGCAAATACGTAGCTATCAATACCTTGTTCGCTTAAATGTTTAATGATAATGTCTGGAACACCTGCTTTGTTCAGCCCTTGGTCAGTTACAATAAGCGCTTTTTTAGCACCTAGATCTTTGGCTTTTGAGCCTACTTCTTTGACACAGCCAGGTCCAAATAATGATACGCAGGGAATAAAAAAGCCACTGGTTTGATCGGAGATTTGCTTATAAGCCATGATTAAATTCCTTTTAATCTTTTATGTTAGGGGTATATAGTAATTTTATTCGTACGCCTAGTTTTTTGTCATCATTACAACTAGATAAGATGTACCAATATATTTTTATAAAATATATTCTTATAAAATCACTATGACTTGATTTTAGTTCAGTCATCCAATGCGCTCTACCTACTATTAACCTACCTTAGTCAAAAAGTTATTCTAGTTGATGTATTTTGAAAAAATAAAGCACGTTACTTGCGCTAAGTCCCTCATGGTTTATGCTGTCAACCTTACAGCAACACACTGCATAGCTTCCATCACGCAGCCTGACAGCAAAACCTTGAATCTCTACTGACTCCAATACGAAGCTTTTTTGTATCCGTTCACACAAAATTCATATTACTATTAAAATTGGTATTACCAATTTACAAAAAACCGTATAAATATCACTGTTTTTTTGAAATTTAATTGAATTAAAGCGTAATTTTCTTTATTATTTAACCAATTATTGATACTCAGACTATTTTGGTAATACCAATTATTTCATGGAGGAAATGATGCAACATTGGCAACAAATTTATGATCCCATGGGTAATATTTGGCTTTCAAGTGCCATTGCCCTCATCCCAATTATCTTCTTTTTTCTAGCCTTGGCGGTATTTCGTTTAAAAGGTAGTGTCGCAGGCACCATTACCGTTATTTTGGCGTTGCTTGTTGCTTTATTTTTATATCAAATGCCGGTGACGTTAGCGTTATCATCCGCGATTTATGGATTCTTCTACGGGCTTTGGCCCATCGCATGGATTATTATCGGTGCGGTATTTTTATACAAAGTCACGGTAAAAACAGGGCAATTTGATATTATCCGCTCCAGTATTTTATCGCTGACCGAAGACCAACGCTTACAGATGTTATTGGTCGGGTTTGCCTTTGGTACTTTTTTGGAAGGCGCAGCAGGCTTTGGTGCACCCGTGGCTATCACGGCGGCGTTATTGGTAGGATTAGGGTTTAAGCCTTTATATGCGGCTGGACTTTGCCTCATCGTCAATACTGCCCCTGTTGCCTTTGGTGCGATGGGAATTCCAATCATTGTGGCAGGACAAGTATCTGGGGTAGAAACCCATGCCATCAGCCAAATGGTCGGACGTCAGTTGCCTTTTATTGTGCCGATTGTGTTAGTGTGGATTATGGCGATTATGGACGGGTGGCGCGGGGTTCGTGAAACCTTCCCAGCGATTGTGGTCGGTGGTGGGTCATTTGCCATTGCGCAGTTTTTGACCTCAAACTACATTGGACCTGAGTTGCCTGATATTACCGCTGCTATTGCCTCGTTAGTCAGTTTGACGTTGCTATTTAAAGTGTGGCAGCCCAAGCATGTGTTCCGTTTTGAAAATCAAGTCGATGGCAAAAATCAGATGGGTGATACCACAAGCGTATCAGCACCGTTGCCAACCACCCATTACTCGCCCGCTCAAATCATCAAAGCTTGGATGCCGTTTGCCATTTTGACCGCGATGGTGTCGTTATGGAGCATTAAGCCGTTTAAAGATTTGTTTGTCAAAGGCAAAGATGGTCATCCTGATGGGGCGTTGGTCGATATGGTGATGAGTATCAATGTGCCGTATTTGCACAATGCAGTACAAAAATTACCCCCAGTCGTCACCAAAATTACCGACTATGCGGCCATTTATAAATTTGATTGGTTCTCGGCAACAGGTACTGCCATCGTGCTCGCGGCGATTATCTCCATCGTGATGCTAAAAATGCGTCCCAAAGAAGCGTTATCGACGTTTGGCGAGACCGTTAAAGAACTACGCACCCCGATTTATTCTATTGGTATGGTGTTGGCGTTTGCGTTTATCGCCAATTATTCGGGGTTGTCTGCTACATTAGCGTTAGCATTGGCACACACGGGCAAAGCTTTTACCTTCTTTTCACCATTTTTGGGTTGGTTAGGGGTATTTTTGACAGGCTCAGACACTTCAGCCAATGCGTTGTTTGCTGCCCTTCAAGCCACCACCGCTCAGCAAATTGGTGTGCCTGAGGTGTTGTTAGTGGCAGCGAATACCTCGGGTGGGGTGACCGGTAAAATGATTTCCCCGCAATCCATTGCCATTGCCTGTGCCGCTACAGGTTTGGTGGGTAAAGAGTCAGATTTGTTCAGATTTACCGTCAAACATAGTATTATTTTTACCATTATGATGGGCGTGCTCATCACGCTACAAGCGTATGTTGTGCCTTGGATGATTCCACACGGATAATGATGGGTAAGGTATGAAGGTTGCAACGCAGGTTATTGAACAATTAATTTCGCTAATAGACCGTGAAGGGCTAAAAAATGGCGATAGATTACCTGCCGAGCGCCATTTGTGTGAGCGACTAGGCGTATCTCGTACCGCACTGCGTGAAGCGATACAGCAGATGAATAGTGTCGGTATTACCGAAAGTCGTATTGGGTCGGGAACGTTTGTCAAAGATGTGCAAACTATCAAACAGCGCCAACCCCTTGTGGCGCTGTCTGATAATCTGATATTACAGACACTAACCCCCTTATTGGATGCCGATCCCCTGTATCGTCTAGATGTGCAAGAAGCAAGAATTGTACTAGAAGGCGGTACAGCCTGGTACGCTGCCCAGAGAGCTACAAAACAAGATATTGAAAAAATCCGCTTTTACTACGAGCAGTTAGCAAACAGTCAAGCGCATGGCGATACCGAACAAGCCGCTATTGCCGATGCCAATTTTCATTTAGCGATTGCTGAAGCCTCCCAAAATGCGGTATTGTTGCAGATGATGAAAAATGTTTTTCACCTAATGAGACATAACGTGGTATTAGCTCGGCGAAAAATTTACACCGAGCATTATGGCTTTGAAACCTTACATACGCAGCACATGGCAATGATGAATGCGATTATCGCGCGTGATAGTGAATTAGCTCGCAAAGCCGTGGGTGAGCATATTGAGTTTGTGATAAAACAGGTTGCCAAGATTGATGAGGCAACGGCTCGCAGACAGCGAGTTTCCCGGTTGGCCACTGATGCTTTTTAATACAGATGCTTTTTAATACTGATGCCTGTTAATGCAGGCGCATTTTATAAACGTATTTTAGTGTAAACAGTTTTGAATGCACGTGGCTATTTCTACCATTAATAACATAGTTAAGATAGGGATATTATGATTATTTCTTCTGCCAATGATTACCGAGAAGCGGCTCGCCGCCGTTTACCCCCCTTTTTATTCCACTACATTGATGGTGGCGCGTATGCAGAATACACCCTAAAACGTAATGTTGAAGACTTATCAAGTATTGCCTTACGTCAGCGGGTACTAAAAGACATGACGCAGCTTGATTTATCCACTGAGATTTTTGGTGAACAGCTGTCTTTACCTGTGGCGCTCTCGCCGGTGGGTTTGACAGGTATGTATGCTCGCCGTGGTGAAGTCCAAGCAGCCATGGCTGCCGACAAAAAAGGCATTCCATTTACCATGTCAACGGTATCAGTCTGCCCTATCGAAGAAGTCACCCCAAAAATCAATCGCCCTATGTGGTTTCAGCTGTATGTGTTGCGTGACCGTAAGTTTATGCAAAATGTGCTAGAGCGTGCCAAAGCGGCAGGCTGCTCAACGCTGGTGTTTACCGTCGATATGCCTGTACCTGGGGCGAGATATCGCGATGCGCACTCTGGTATGAGTGGACCCAATGCCGCGATGCGTCGCTATCTACAAGCATGCACCCATCCACACTGGGCAATGAACGTGGGATTGCTAGGAAGACCCCATGATTTGGGTAATGTTTCTAAATATCTTGGTAAAGCGATTGGTTTAGAAGATTATATCGGTTGGCTCGGTAATAACTTTGATCCCTCGATTTCTTGGAAAGACTTAGAATGGATTCGTGATTTTTGGGATGGCGCTATGGTCATCAAAGGTATTCTTGACCCACAAGACGCCAAAGATGCGGTACGTTTTGGCGCTGATGGTATCGTGGTTTCCAATCATGGTGGGCGTCAGCTTGATGGGGTGATGTCAACTGCCACTGCCCTACCCAAAATTGCCGATGCTGTTAAAGGTGATATCAAAATCTTGGTCGATTCGGGTATCCGTAATGGCTTAGATGTGGTGAGAATGTTGGCATTGGGGGCAGATTTATGTATGTTAGGACGTGCATTTATCTATGCGTTAGCCGCCGATGGTGAGGCTGGGGTGACCAATTTACTCAACTTGATAGACAAAGAAATGCGCGTGGCAATGACATTGACCAGTGCAAACCGAATTCAAGATATCAATCGAGACTGTTTAGTAGATTTTAGTACTTTGACTTGATAGACTGACAGTGACTAGTCAACCTTAGCGTCTCCATGATATTTTTGATTTTGGTAAATGCTAAGATTTGATGATTTAGCTAAGTTCACCGCGCCACTAAGTGCATTAAATTTATCAACTTCATGGCGCAATAACCGCTTATGATCAGTGGTTGATTGAGCGATGGTGAATGAATTTAATATTGATACTTTTTATTTTCGATAAAAAAACCGCTCTATAAGAGCGGTTTTTGTTGTTTATGACCTATCAAATTCTAGAAGAAGCCCATCGGTTTTTCAGAATAGCTGACCAGTAAATTTTTGGTATTTTGGTAATGCTCTAACATCATTTTGTGGTTTTCACGCCCGATGCCTGATTTCTTGTAACCACCAAATGCGGCATGGGCTGGATAAATGTGGTAACAGTTTGTCCATACTCGCCCAGCTTGAATAGCACGCCCTGCACGGTAAGCAGTATTGCCACTACGTGCCCACACGCCAGCACCTAAACCAAACATAGTATCATTGGCAATACGCATGGCATCATCAAAGTCTTTAAAGGTTGTCACAGACAATACTGGGCCAAAAATCTCTTCTTGGAAGATTTTCATATCATTATTGCCTTTAAAAATCGTCGGCTCGATATAATAACCTTCACCCACCTCATGTCTTGCATTACCACCGGTTAAAAGCTCGGCGCCTTCTTGTTTACCTGTAGCAATACAGCCTAAGATTTTGTCTTGTTGTTCCTGAGAGGCTTGCGCACCAATCATCGTTTCCGTATCCAATGGATGACCCGTTTTAATACGTTTTACCCGTTCCACGGCTTTCGCCAAAAAGGCATCGGCGATACTTTCATGCACTAAGGCTCTCGAAGGACAGGTACATATTTCACCTTGATTGAGCGCAAACATAGTAAAACCTTCAAGCGCTTTTTCTAGGTAATCATCTTCTTTATCCATGACATCGGCAAAGAAAATATTGGGTGATTTACCGCCTAATTCTAAAGTAACTGGAATAATATTCTCTGTCGCATACTTCATAATAAGCTGACCGACAGGGGTTGAGCCAGTAAAGGCAATTTTTGAGATGCGTGGGCTTCTAGCTAAATGACTACCCACCTCTTCGCCATACCCATTCACGATATTTAAAATACCTGCTGGTAGCAAATCTTGAATCAATTCAACAAGCACCAATAAGCTCACAGGCGTCTGCTCGGCGGGTTTTAAGACGATGCAGTTACCCGCGGCTAGTGCAGGCGCTATTTTCCAGGTAGCCATTAAAATTGGAAAGTTCCAAGGAATGATTTGTCCAACCACACCTAAAGGTTCATGAAAGTGATAAGCGACCGTGTCATCATCAATGGGTGACACACCGCCTTCTTGCGCGCGGATTGCACCGGCAAAGTAGCGAAAATGGTCAATGGCAAGTGGTATATCCGCAGCCAAGGTTTCACGGATGGGTTTACCGTTTTCCCATGTTTCAGCTACCGCCAATAACTCAATATTTTGCTCAAGGCGATCTGCGATTTTTAATAATAGATTAGAGCGCTCTGTGGGTGAAGCCGCATTCCACTTAGTTTTAGCGGCATGGGCGGCATCAAGTGCAAGTTCAATGTCTTCTGGACTTGATTTGGCGACTTTGGCGAAGGGCTTGCCGTTGACGGGTGAGATGTTATCAAAGTACTCACCTTTAACCGGCGCAACCCATTGGCCGCCAATAAAGTTGTCATACTTTTCTTTAAAATTGATTTTAGCACCGTCAGTATTAGGGTCAGCATAACGCATAATGACATTTCCTTTTGTCAGTTGGTAGATAAACTGCTTCGTGCAGTTGGGGGTTTACAAATTCATATTATTACAGAAACGGTAGGTAAAAGGTAGGTGTTTAATTATCCTTTACAATAAGGGATGGACATTATACTATTGAGGATAGCTTATTTTAAAAAACCAAGGATTGGTTAGTGCATTAGGATATTTTAAAATATGAATAAAAATAGACTGTTAGAGCAAAGGCATCGGATTGATAAGAGGCGTTTTAACATTACCTTTACCGATAATAATGCAGATCTTATCCAACAAAGTATTGTCCAGTCATGGCACCGCTCAGACAATGCTAACATTCCAACTGAGCGCCAACAAGCACCCATTAACGCCACCAAAAGCGAGCAATCGTATTATCTAAAAAAAGCCTTAGGCTATTGTCAAAATCAATTACAACATATCACCTTGCAATCCTCCATGGTGATGGCTGTGGCTGATATCGGTAGTACGATTATTTGGACGACTGCCAGTAAGTCTATGCAAAAAGCGGCAGAAGCGGTTAACTTTATTGAAGGTGGATGCTGGGGGGAAAGCCAAGTTGGCACAAATGCCCTTGCATTATCACTAAAAACGCAGCAATCAACTTGTGTTTTTTCCAATGAACACTATATGCCTTCGGTTCATGAATGGGTCTGTTACGCCACGCCTATCATTGAACCGCATACCAAGCAGGTCATTGGCGTACTGGATTTATCGACCACTTGGCAAAATCACAATAATTTTGGCATATTTGCTGCTGAACGCTGTGCCAGTATTTTACAATCCGCTTTGAATGAGTGCCAAAGACACTATCTGTATATTCAAGGATTTAACGAACCCAGCGTCATATTCAATGGCAAAACCTTGCGGCTGACCCCTCGGCAAGTCGAGATATTGACAGTGTTAGCGCTTTGTCCCCAAGGCATGAGCTTAGATGCCTTACACCAAGCGATCTATGGTGAGCGTAAAGTGTCACAAGGTACGCTAAAGACTGAAATGTCGCAGTTACGTGATACACTTACTGGTTTATTGGGTTCTCGTCCGTACCGCCTATTAATGCCTATTGATGGTGATTTTTTGCGGGTTGAACAATCATTAAATGCAGGTTATTTAGAAGCCGCCATCAAATTATATACCGGCATATTTTTTAGCAAAACTGAAAGCCCTTTTTTATGCACTTGGCGCACCTGTTTAGAAGCTCGCTTGAGCCAAGCCATTTATCATTCAGATCAGGTTGACTTATTACTCATGCATTTGTCAAATTGCCCCGATGCTAGCGATGCTATAGAAAGGCTGATTGAGTTAATGCCAGATAACCTCTCGATTCACCAACATTTAGAGGTACTGTCAAATCGGTAACCATCAATTTTTGCTTCACCATCAATTTTCCCCTAATCATGAATTTTTCGTTGAAAAACCGTTGCCAGGCTTTTTCGATAGGGGTGATACCCCCACCAAACCGTTGGTTGTGTTTTATTCTTGACTTCCCGCTTTACTACCCTGTCTAGGCGCTGTCCGTGCAAGTATTGCTGCAATACCATTGACCTATCGAAATAAAAAAATAGCATGCCTCTATGCACTTTTGGGTGGTAATGCTTTTGTATTTTTTATCGAAAATTTATAGTACGTAAATTCTGTGATAATTACCGTTCCTATTATTACCATTATCGCTTATAGCATTAGAAGGCTTGCGATTTCAAGCGTTTTTTCTTGGGTCAAAAGTGCTACAATGTGACAAAAAATTTTGAGACCCTTATGAATAACGCGTTATGGCTTCCTTGCACACAGATGCAAGCCCTTGAAAACAATCCCCCACTCCACCTCGTCAAAGCTCAAGGCAATCAATTATATGATCAGGACGGTAACGCCTATTACGATATGATTAGCTCATGGTGGGTCAATTTACATGGACATTGCCATCCCTTTATCAACGAAAAAATAAAACAGCAGCTCGATACGCTTGAGCATACTTTAATCGCTAGTGTCACTCACCCGCCGATTTTGACGCTTGCAGAAAAATTGGTTGCCATCACGCCCAAACCACTAACCAAAGCTTTTTTTGCCGACAGTGGCTCAGGGGCGGTGGAAGTCGCGCTTAAAATGAGTTTGCAGTACTGGCAGCAATCAGGGCAAACGCAAAAAACCAAATTTATCTCATTGGAACACGGTTATCACGGTGAAACCGTTGGCAGTCTTGCGGTGACAGATATCCCGCTGTTTAGTGAGCAATACAAAGATTTGATTGTCAGTCAAATTCGTATTCCTTCCCCCGCGCATATTTTCAGCCCTGACGCTATCGCAGCGCAGCTGCATGAGCAAAAAAGCTTGGATGCACTAGAACGCATCTTGGCAGAAAAATCCCGCGATATCTGTGCGATTATCCTTGAACCTTTGGTACAAGGGGCGGCTGGCATGGCGATGTATTCTGCTAATTATTTGCTTGGCGTTGCCAAACTTGCGCACCATTATCACATCCATGTGATATATGATGAGATTGCCGTGGGTTTTGGTCGTACAGGTACTATGTTTGCGGTAGAACAAATGCTAGCCTTGGCAGATGCGGATAAACAAGACGATTATTGCCCTGACTTTATCTGTCTGTCAAAAGGTCTAACGGCAGGCTATCTGCCAATGTCTTGCGTCATGACAACCGATGATGTTTATCAAGCGTTTTATGATGACAAAGTGGAAAAAGGCTTTTTACATTCGCATAGTTTTACTGGCAACCCATTGGCTTGTAGCGCGGCTTTGGCGTCGCTTGAACTGTTTGAACGCGATAATGTCTTGCTACACAACCAATCCCTTATCCAAGCGATGGCTGATGGCTTACAGCAATTAGCTGATGCCAATTTACCCATAAAGTTTGTACGTCAAACCGGCATGATTGCAGCTTTTACCTTGGATTTTTCTCAAAATTTGGGCAAAGCTTTTGCCAATTTATGCCTTGATCAAGGCGTGATGATTCGTCCGATTGGCAACCATGTTTATCTTATTCCGCCTTATTGCACGACCCCAGCAGAGATTGGGCACATCTTTGGCATATTAAATCATTGTTTGCAAAAGCTTTGTGACAATCTCCCCCAAATGCCCCAAGGCTCGTTGCAAGCCATTGATTTGCCTTAACACCTTTACTAACACCTCATGAAATTTACTAACTAATTAATTGTAAATAAATGTTTGTTATCATAATTTATCGTCAAAAGTTAGGATTTGTTACAAACGTTCAATTCTTACCGTATTATAAAAAATTGTATTAAAATTCACAGCTTATGCCTACATTGCTAATATTTAACGTATAATCCATGAGATTATCGTCAAAAAAATATTTAACTTTTGTAGGCATTTTAACCAACTTAACTTAACTCAATCGTGAAACTTACTTAGATGATTTATGCGTAGATTTTTTTATAACCAACCAAATTTGCTACAAGTTGGCAGCACTGTGCCTTTGACCGAAGATATTTTTCATCATTGGTGTAAAGTGTTAAGAGCAAGTATGGGTGAACAAGCGTTGTTTTTTGATGGTCAAGGTGGTGAATATACCGTCACTTTAACGGATATCACTAAAAAACAAGCGCTCGTTACCATCAACGATTTTAATCCAATCAATCGAGCTTTGCCATTTACTGTCAACATTGCCTTGGTTATGAGCCGTGGCGAGCGCATGGATTATGCCATTCAAAAAGCCACAGAGCTTGGGGTGTCATCGATTCAACTGCTCACAAGCCAACATGGTGAAGTACGCCTAAAAGCAGACCAAGCCGATAAAAAGCTCGCCCATTGGCAGCAGGTTGCGGTATCGGCTTGTGAGCAATGTGGGCTTAATATCGTGCCAAACTTACTGGCACCAAAAGCTTTTAGCGACTGGATTGATGAGCCAGCAGGCGTGCCCACTTCTAGCAACGTGACCAAATTAATTTTAGCCGTTCCTCCTCATGACAGTGGCGTAGTGCCACCTTGTAATCAAATTGAAGGTAACGACATTGAGCATAACGATATTGAACCCATCACGCCCTATACCCCATATCCCAACCCACTACCCCATATAACAAACCAGTTTAGACAGTGTACTTTAGCCCAATTTTGGTTACTCATTGGGGCAGAAGGTGGGTTTTCAGAGCAAGAAATAACGCAAGCTATCGAGCGAGGTTTTATGCCTTGGCAAATTGGCGAGCGTGTGCTACGAACTGAGACAGCCCCTGTCGTCGCATTGTCTTCATTGTTGACGCTACATCAAACTTTGACCCTTGCACAGGAATAATCATGTCATCGAATAATGATCCAGTCATGCCGATAGACCATCGTGATTGCTTTACGGGTGCTAACAAGTTTTGTCATGATGCGTTACGTGAGTATGGGTTTATTGTCGATAGCCATTTTTTTGATCAACAAATTTCGCTTGAACATCAAAATGCGGTGTTTGCCTCGGTTTTTTCAAAAATCCATGATGGCATTTTTATGCTTGATGAACAGCTACGTTTTATCTGTGTCAATCAGCAATTTTTAAACATTACCGCCTTGCCACGCGATCAGGTGATAGGTAGCCCGTTTTATTTTTATCCGTATAAGACCTACGCCCCACACTTACAGCAAGCGATTGCCGCCATCATTACCAAACTGGATAATCGACAATCAATTTCGACCAATTTAGTGCTTTCTTATCACAATTCACCTGAAGTGGCGGTTTGGCTAGATATCTGCGTGTGTGAAGTCGATGATAATCGGGTGGTGTATGTAGGGCTACTTACCAATTTAACCAAAAAAGATGCGCAGCTTAGCCACACCTTACATCTCTACAATTATGATGAATTAACGGGTCTGCCCAATTACGATACTTTTTATGACAAATTAAAAAGCTGTATTGACTACTACCAGGCAGCCGATAATCAGCGTGAGTGTATGGGGGTATTGCTACGCATCAATATTGATAAATTGCAGTCTTTTAACATCAGCCTTGGCATTGAAAATACCAATACGCTGATTCAAGGTTTTGTCAAACGGGTAAAATCCTTAAAAATTTCGGGTGCCAGTTTAGTCACTTTTTCGCGGTTTGGGGGTGATAGTTTTGCGGCGATGATTTCGGTACAACACCTTGATGCCGCGCATCACTACGTGGCAGCGCTCAAACAGTTATTTGACCTACCTTTTAGCATTGACAACCAATCAATTTATTTAAGGTTGTCGATTGGTGCTTCGGTTTTCCCAACCCATACCCAAGATGCTCAGACATTGCTATTACAAGCAGACACGGCGTTAAAACATGCGCGGCTCATCAGTGATGAAGATTGTGTTTGGTATGATGCCAACCAGCAAAAAGGCAATTTTAAAGACATTCATTTGCTCAGTGCCTTTAAAAATGCGTTATTAAAACAGCAAATTTTGCCCTACTTTCAGCCTAAATTAGAGTTTGCACAGCCTGACTTGCCGATGTTTGAAGCGCTGGTGCGCTGGGAGCATCCCACCCTTGGACTTCTCTATCCCAACGATTTTTTGGCGGAGGTGCTCGATAAGTCATCGCAGCCGCTATTTGAAAAAATTGTTTTAGCTTGTATTGAGCAGATTTTGACATGGCGTGAGATGGGCTATAACTGCCTCATCTGTATCAATATTGATAGTCGTCAATTGATTAGTGACAAATTTATTGAGTTTATTGAAGGGACGATACAGCAATATAGTTGGCTTGCCCAATTAATCAGTTTTGAAATCACGGAAGTCTGCAACATTCAAGATGAAGTAAAAGCGCAAGCGATGTTATCAAAACTGCGCCAGTATGGTTTTAGTATATCGATTGATGACTTTGGTACAGGCTTTGCCGCGATGCAATATTTGATTAAATATCCGATTGATGTGCTCAAAATTGACCGCTTATTTATCACGGATATTTTACAAGACCCAAAAAAACAAGTGATTGTCAAATCAGTGATTGAGATGGCGCATTCGTTATCCATGCAAGCATTGGCTGAGGGGGTGTCTAACTGTGAAGAAATCGAATATTTGCGTAGCCTTGGTTGTGACTTGATTCAAGGCTTTGGTTTTGCTAAACCCATGTCTAGTCAAGATACCACTGAGTGGCTTAAAGCCAACTATAAACCAAACTATTTGCTATAAGTTTAAATTAGACTAATTAGATTTTTTTATGACCCTATAGTCATGTTAGCACCTTGTCACCCTTGCCAAATTTTCCTATCTTAGAGATATAAAACCTTAGTAATGGGGTAGGTTTTTTTGTCTTTTTAAAACACTAATCAAGGATATCGTATGCAATATAAAGCACCGCTTCGTGATATGAAATTTGTCATGCATGAATTATTAAAATTTGAAGATCACTACAAAACCATTCCTAGCTATGCCCATACGGATAAAGAAACGATTGATAGTTTCATAGAAGCAGGTGCAAGCTTCTCAGAAGCAGAATTGTCACCCCTTAACCGTTCAGGCGATGAAGAAGGCTGTCGTTTTGAAAATGGTAATGTATATACGCCAAAAGGCTTTAAAGAAGCTTATAAACAATACTGTGAATTAGGCTTTCCTTCTTTATGTGCCGATGAAGAATTTGGCGGTCAAGGCATGCCATTGTCATTGGGTTCAGCGGTCAATGAAATGGTAGGTACGGCTAACTGGTCTTTCTCAATGTACCCAGGTCTATCTGAAGGTGCTATCCGTACGCTAGAACACCACGGTACCGATGAACAAAAACAAAAATATTTATTGAAACTCGTCAGCGGTGAGTGGACAGGTACCATGTGTCTGACCGAAGCACATGCAGGTTCTGATTTAGGTATTACCCGCACCAAAGCTGAACCCAATGAAGACGGTTCATACGCTATCACCGGTCAAAAAATCTTTATCTCAGCGGGCGAACACGACATGGCAGACAACATTGTCCATATCGTACTAGCGCGTTTACCGGGTGCGCCAGCAGGTACCAAAGGTATCTCATTGTTCATCGTACCAAAATTCAATGTCAACGAAGATGGCTCTATCGGTGAGCGTAACACCGTTACCTGTGGTTCGATTGAACACAAAATGGGTATCAAAGCCTCTGCAACTGCGGTACTAAACTTTGATAAAGCCAAAGGTTACTTGATTGGACCTGAAAACAAAGGTCTAAACTGTATGTTTACCTTTATGAATACCGCCCGTATTGGTACTGCGATTCAAGGTCTAACTGCGGCGGAATTGGCTTTCCAAGGTGGCTTAAGCTACGCCAAAGATCGTCTTGCGATGCGCGCATTAAGCGGTGCAAAAGCGCCAGAACAAGTGGCTGACCCAATCATCGTCCATCCAGCAGTGCGCAACATGGTATTAACTTGTAAAGCGTTTGCTGAAGGTGGCCGTGCCCTCGTCTACTATCTATCACAATTCTCTGATGTGGTAACTAAAGGTGAAGGCGAATCACAAGCTTACGCTGACCAAATGTTGTCTTTTTTAACCCCAATTGCCAAAGCCTTCTTAACTGAAACAGGTTATGAAGCAGCCAATCACGGTGTGCAAGTGTATGGTGGTCACGGCTTTATCCGTGAATGGGGCATGGAACAAAACGTACGTGATACGCGTATTGCTTGTATATACGAAGGTACCACTGAAATCCAGTCACTCGACTTGTTAGGTCGTAAAGTATTGGGTTCACAAGGTAAAATGCTAGCTAACTTTAGCAAAGTCATTTATCAATTCTGTGAAGAAAACAAAGACAACGATGCGATGGGTGAATTCATTCGTCCACTGGCACGTCTGAATAAAGAATGGGGCGATTTGACCGCTCGCATTGGTATGCAAGCCACTGAAAATCCTGATGCAGTGGGTGCAGCGGCGGTTGACTACATGTACTATAGTGGCTACATCACCCTAGCTTACCTATGGGCGCGTATGGCGTTAGTCGCTCAGCAAGCGCTCCAAGGCGACACCACTGAGACCAAATTCTATCAAGCGAAAATCAAAACCGCTCAGTTCTACTTTGCAAAACTATTGCCTCGCACCTTAACTTACGTCAAACGTATTGATACAGGTCTCGAGCCATACATGAGCATGGACGTTGACGAATTCCAATTCTAATTTTTTACTAAGCTATCCAGTGTAGTAATAAAATTATGATAGAATCATTGATAGTTTAATTCTTTATTCAATCCTTAGGTAGCAAAAGCTGTCTAAGGATTTGTCTCATTTCGAATTACGAGCTAACCCATAAAAGGAAATAATATGCCTATTTATAATGCGCCAATTCAAGACATGAAATTCATTTTAAATGATGTATTCAATGCAGCCGATTTTTGGCAAAAAAATGAACAGTTAGCCCATGTTGACAGTGATACGGTCAATATGATTTTAGAAGAAATGTCAAAATTTGCTAAAAACACGTTACTGCCCATCAACCGCTCGGGCGATGAAGAAGGGGCACAATATCTGGGTGAAGGCAAAGTAAAAACCCCAACTGGTTTTAAAGCAGCATTTGACGAATACGCACAAGGCGGCTGGATTGGTTTGGGCGGCGATCCAAATCATGGCGGTCAAGGCATGCCAAAAATGGTGACTATGCTCGCTGAAGAGATGGTATTTACCGCCAACCAATCATTCGCGCTCTATCCAAACCTATCGGGTGGCGCGTGTATGTGTATCTATAACGCAGGCTCTGAAGAACAAAAACAAACCTACCTAGAAAAAATCTACTCAGGTGAGTGGACAGGTACGATGTGTTTGACCGAACCGCACGCAGGTACGGACTTAGGTATCATCAAAACCAAAGCCGTGCCAAACGAAGACGGTAGCTACAATATTACAGGTACCAAAATTTTTATCACCGCAGGTGAACATGACTTAGCGGACAACATCATCCATTTGGTATTGGCAAAAACCCCAGATGCCCCAGCAGGCTCAAGAGGGATTTCATTGTTTATCGTACCCAAATTCCATGTGAATGCCGATGGCTCATTGGGCGAGCGTAACGCGGTAAGCTGCGGCTCTATCGAGCACAAAATGGGTATCAAAGCGTCAGCCACTTGCGTCATGAACTTTGATGGTGCCAAAGGCTTTATGGTAGGCGCAGAAAATACCGGTCTTGCGTCCATGTTTATCATGATGAACTATGAGCGTTTGACCATGGGGTTACAAGGTATCGGTGGCGCTGAGTTAGCTTATCAAAACGCCACAGCTTATACCCTTGACCGTATCCAAGGTCGCGCCGATAGCGGTATCCAAGAGCCAAACAAAGCCGCTGACCCAATCGTATTTCATGCCGACGTTCGCCGTATGCTGTTAAATGCTAAAACCATCAGTGAGGCCTCACGCTGCTTTGCGATGTATGTCGCCAAAGAACTTGATACCAACAAATATACCGATGATGCTGAAGCAAGAAAAGCTGCTGATGACCGTGTTGCCTTATTAACGCCAGTTGCTAAAGCATTCTTAACCGACCGTGGTCTTGAAGCGTCAATTGATGCACAGCAATGCTTTGGTGGTCATGGCTATATCCGTGAATGGGGTATGGAACAAATCGTACGTGACACCCGTATCTCGCAAATTTATGAAGGGACCAATGGTATCCAATCACTTGACTTGTTGGGTCGTAAAGTGGTGAAAAACGGCGGTGCGTTTGTGACAACGTATGTGCAAGAAATGCGTGATTTTGCCAATAACATGAACGCAGACCATGCCATCAAACAAGCGATTTTAACATCAGCGGATAAACTTGAAGACTTAACCAAAGCGGTGGTAGCAGCGGCAGCGGTCAACAAAGACGAAATCAATGGCTGTGCGGTTGATTATTTACAAGCCTTTGGTTATGTCAGCTTTGCTTATATGTTTGGCTTGATGGTTGAAGCGGCAAATGGCAAAGAAGGCGACTTCTATGCCAACAAAGCAAAATTAGCAGACTACTATGTCGGTCGTATGTTGCCACGCTTAGATGCGCATATTGCGATGGTAAAAGCAACAAGCCAACCCATCACAGCGTTTGACCGCGATTATTTTGCGGCAACCATTGCTTAATCCCTACTTAAACATAAAAAAATCGGCACTAGTAGCCGATTTTTTTATGGATTAACATGTTAGCGAAGCATATCGTCATCGTCATCTGCTAACGATTCATCTTCATCAAAATCGAAGTCTTCATATTCATAATCCGCTGAGTCGTTTTCTTCAACGACAGCAACGCACTCTTCATATAATTCAAAAATATATTCTTTGATATCACTTTCTTGCTGGTGTTTATTTGGCGTGAGTTTGGCTTCTTCTTCATAGATGAATTTTGCCAAATTTAGCGCGACATAGTTATTACTTAGTTCAATCATGGTGTTATCCTTATTGTGTGCGGTATTATTATTTTAAAACCATAGCAGTAGCGCATCGTTAGTATGACATATTCAAAAATAGAAAGCTTAAAGCAGTTGTAAGCTCGTGTAAAATTCGAACTTTTAACAATTTGACGCCATAAAATATAAAACCCACCGAAGTGGGTCTATATTACTGCTTACTGCTTATCGTTTGCCATTTACGCTTTGGGTAAGGTCACGCCCATTTGACCTTGGTACTTACCACCACGGTCTTTGTAGGAAGTTTCGCACACATCATCGGCATCACTTTGGAAAAATAGCATTTGCGCCACGCCCTCGCCGGCATAGATACGCGCGGGCAAGTTGGTGGTATTACTAAATTCAAGCGTCACATGCCCTTCCCATTCTGGCTCAAGCGGCGTGACATTGACGATAATACCGCAGCGCGCATAGGTAGATTTTCCCAAACAAATGGTCAATACATCGCGGGGAATACGAAAATACTCGACAGTACGAGCCAAGGCAAATGAGTTGGGCGGGATGATACATTCATCGCCCACGATATCAATAAAGCTACGCTCATCAAAGTTTTTTGGGTCAACGATGGCAGAATGGACATTGGTAAATACTTTAAATTCGCGCGCGCAGCGGACATCATAACCATAGCTTGAGGTGCCGTAGCTGACCAATTTTTGTCCCTGCTCGCCCACACGTACTTGACCTGCTTCAAATGGCTCAATCATGCCATGCTCTTGTGCCATTTGGCGTATCCAGCGGTCGGATTTGATCGACATTTTGTTTCCTCAAATTTTAAATTTAGGCAGAATTATACTGTAATTTGCTACACATAGGCGAAAAAAAACGGCTTTCGAGTGAGAGCCGTTTTTTTTGGTGAGAAAATTAACTCATACGCAATTTATCAAAGGTCAATTTATCTTGGGCATCGACATCCACTTTGATGGTATCACCCGCCACAAACTCGCCCGATAACAATTTGACTGATAGCGGATTTTCGATTTCCTGCTGGATGGCGCGTTTTAGCGGTCTTGCACCATACACAGGGTCATAACCCACAGCGACCAATTGACTCATGGCTTCATCTGACAATACAATATTCATGTCACGCTCTTGAAGACGTTTGCGTAAACGTGACAGTTGAATATCTGCAATACCTGCCATTTGTTCTTGCCCTAATGGATGGAACACCACGATTTCATCAATACGGTTGACAAACTCTGGGCGGAAATGCTGATTGACTGAATTCATCACTGCCGCTTTGATTTCTTCGTAGCTATCGCCTGCCATTTCTTGGATTTTATGCGAACCAAGGTTTGAGGTCATGATAATGACGGTGTTTTTAAAGTCCACAACGCGACCTTGGCTGTCGGTCAAGCGACCATCGTCTAGCACTTGCAGTAGGATATTAAACACATCGGGATGCGCTTTTTCTACTTCATCAAACAATACCACACTGTAGGGTCGGCGGCGTACCGCTTCGGTCAATACCCCACCTTCTTCATAACCCACGTAGCCTGGGGGTGCGCCGACAAGACGGCTGACACTGTGTTTTTCCATAAATTCAGACATATCAATACGAATCATGGCATTTTCATCATCAAACAAGAAACTTGCCAAGGCTTTGGTCAATTCAGTTTTACCCACGCCTGTCGGACCTAGGAACAAGAACGAACCGCTAGGACGATTGGGGTCAGACAGCCCTGCACGACTACGGCGCACCGCATTGGCGACTGCTTGTACTGCTTCATCTTGACCGACTACGCGCTCATGCAGTTTTTCTTCCATGTGCAGCATTTTTTCACGTTCGCCTTGCATCATTTTGGTAACAGGGATGCCTGTTGCAGCAGCAACGACTTCAGCGATTTCGTTTTCGGTGACTTTATTACGTAGCAGTTTGACGCTTGGCGCTTCCCCTGCTTGCTCTTTTTGCTCAGCCAAGTCAGAATCTTTAATACGTTTTTCCAGTTGTGGAATGGTTTCGTATTGCAGTTTTGACATGGTCTCGTAGTCACCTTCACGCTGGGCTTTTTCATAGGCGATACGCGCTTTATCAAGCTCATCTTTGAGCTGTTGGCTACCTTTAACGAGGGCTTTTTCTGCTTGCCAAATTTCATTTAAATCTGCGTATTCTTTTTCAAGCTCGCTGATTTGGGTGTCGAGCAATTTTAGCTGGGATTTTGCGCCCTCGTCATCTTCATGCTTTAAAGTTTCACGTTGCATTTTGAGCTGAATCAAACGGCTGTCTAATTTGCCCAAGGCTTCTGGTTTACTATCAAGTTCCATTTTTAGACGGCTAGCCGCTTCATCCACCAAGTCAATGGCTTTGTCAGGTAGCATACGGTCGGTGATATAACGGTTACTCATCCGCGCGGCGGCAATAATCGCACTGTCTTGGATATCAACCCCATGATGCAGTTCATAGCGCTCTTTTAAACCGCGCAAAATGGCAATGGTATCTTCCACGGTAGGCTCATCAACCAATACTTTTTGAAAACGACGCTCAAGGGCGGCATCTTTTTCGATATATTGGCGGTATTCATCAAGGGTAGTCGCGCCCACGCAGTGCAGCTCACCACGCGCTAACGCAGGTTTGAGCATATTACCCGCATCCATCGCGCCATCGGCTTTACCGGCACCGACCAAGGTATGAATTTCATCAATGAATAAAATGACTTGCCCTTTGCTTTTTGCTAAGTCTTTAAGTACCGCTTTTAGGCGTTCTTCAAACTCACCACGGAATTTTGCCCCCGCAATCAGTGCCCCCAAATCAAGCGATAATACGCGTTTGTTGCGCAAGCCTTCTGGCACGTCACCATTGACGATTTTTTGTGCCAATCCTTCGACAATGGCAGTTTTACCTACCCCCGGCTCACCAATGAGCACCGGGTTGTTTTTGGTACGGCGTGACAACACTTGAATGGTACGGCGGATTTCGTCATCACGCCCAATCACGGGGTCAAGTTTGCCCGATTCGGCACGTGCGGTTAAATCGATGGTATATTTGTTTAAGGCATCACGTTGGTCTTCGCTATTTTGTGTATCCACTTTATCACCCCCACGAATAAAATTAATGACTTGTCTTAGTTTTGGCTCATTGACCCCTGCTTTTGTGAGCAGTTTTGCGGTGTCGCCCGTCTCTGCTAGGGCAACCAGCACCCAATCGGTAGATAAGAACTGATCGCCCGCTTTTTGCGCGTGGCGCTCGGCTAGATTTAAAATCTTAGCCGTATTTGGGCTGAGATTGACATCACCTGTGGGTGTACCAATCACCGCTTGGTTGTTGAGCGATTGTTGCACGTCTGTTTTTAACTGATTCAAGTTTGCGCCTGCCTGTTCATACACATTGGCATTACTCGGTTCATTGAGTAGCACTGACAATAAATGAATCGGCTCAATCGCGGTATGATCACGAGTGACAGCGAGCGTTTGTGCCTGCTGAACCGCGTTTTGTAAGGCATTGGTAAATTTATCAAATTGCATTATTATTTTTCCTTTTAGCTTTTAACTAATTAGCTTTGAACTAAAATTGATATGGTGTTTTGATAAATCGTTTCAATATCCACCTTTAAAATTTTTTAATTGTCAATGGTTATTTTCTTGATGATGGGACGTAGGTTTGTTTTCAATCCTCACTTGGATCAATAGCTTGCAAAATTTATCGTGTTACCTATTAAAAATTGACAATAAAAATGTAGATAAAGTCATAAACCAACAAATTTTGGCTTATCGTATAACTTCCAAGGGGATACACCTAATCAGTTTTACTGACTGAGTTTTTTTGTTGGCTGATATGCGTTTCCTTTTAATAGTTAATAGCAAATTAGTAGCGTAGGAGCACTTTGGTTTTTTATTAGCCACCTTGACCGTATTTTTTAAAAAATTACGTGAACTAAAGTTTAAGCTATAGCTAAAAATTGATACTAAAATTTTATGGACAATTATTAAAATTATATAATATTTTCAATGGTTTATTTTAAGATTACTTACATTACATTAACCTATCTACTACATGAATAGACAACAACCGTGCATGGCGCATGTTACTCTGCAAAACGTCAAATGATAACGCCCCATAACATATCAGTTCAGTGGCGCTGCTTTATTTGGTCAAATAACAGTCAAAAAACAATAACAGCAAAACAACAACCAGGAGTAATACCCATGCGTGCATTAACCTATCACGGTGCTAAAGATGTTCGAGTCGACAATGTTCCCGACCCACAGTTACAAGCCAAAGATGATATTATCTTAAAAGTTACCGCTACCGCCATTTGTGGCTCGGACTTACATTTATACCGTGGCAAAATCCCTGCGACCGAAGAAGGCGATATTTTTGGTCATGAATTTATGGGGGTTGTCGAAGAAGTGGGCGCTGACGTCACAGCGGTAAAAAAAGGCGATCGCGTGGTGATACCCTTTGTAATTGCCTGTGGTAGCTGCTTTTTTTGTCAAAATGATTTGATGGCAGCCTGTGAGACCACCAATGAGGGTCCAGGCGCGGCGATGAACAAAAAGCTTATTCCACCACCTTCGGCATTGTTCGGTTTTAGTCATTTATATGGCGGTGTGCCTGGTGGACAAGCAGAATATGTGCGTGTCCCAAAAGCCAATTTTGGTCCTTTTAAAGTCCCAGGTTCATTGCCTGATGAGAAAGTGTTGTTCTTATCGGATATTTTGCCGACTGCATGGCAAGCGGTGACGAATGCCAATGTCACCAAAGGTTCGACTTTGGCTATCTATGGTGCAGGACCTGTGGGCTTGCTATCAGCTGCCTGCGCCAAAATGTTAGGCGCGGCACAAATATTTATCGTTGACCACAATGACTATCGTCTGCAATACGCACAAGATACGTATGGCGCAATTCCTGTCAATTTTGATAAAGTTGATGCCGCAGAAGCTATTATTGAGCAAACTGCGGGGCATCGTGGTGTCGATGCGGTGATTGATGCCGTTGGTTTTGAATCAAAAGGTAGCATAGTTGAAACCGTATTAACGACGCTTAAGCTTGAAGGCTCAAGTGGCGCGGCATTACGTCAGTGTATGGCAGCGGTACGCCGTGGTGGTACAGTCAGTATTCCTGGGGTGTATGCAGGTCCGATTCATGGTTTCTTGATGGGTGATGCGTTTGACAAAGGATTAACCTTTAAAATGGGTCAAACTCATGTACATAAATACTTGCCACAACTGCTTGAACATATTGAAAATGGGGATTTATCGCCTGAAGCGATTATTACCCATCGTATGAATTTATCGGATGCGGCAAAAGGTTATGAAATCTTTGAAAAACGTGAAGAAGAGTGTCGAAAAGTGATTTTGACGCCGTAATTTAATCTCATCATGGATTAATCATGATTAAATTAGAATGATAAAATGATAAAAATATAAGATGAGTGTTAGTCACCTTTATACCATGATTAATCATTCTATCACTAGCCCCTCACAACTTTTAGCTAATAATTTAGCCAAAGTTGTGCAAGGGGTTTCTGATTTGTTGCTATTATTAGATATTGATGGGACGCTTAGTGAATTTCACCCCGATCCCCAGCAAAGTTTTATCAGCAATGATAATTTAGCAATTTTAGCGCAGTTACAAAATCATCTACCCATTTGGCTGGTAACAGGGCGGTCGGTTGCCGACGCTAGACGTTTGACAGCGCCGTTAAAACTGCCGGTGATTGGTAGTCACGGTTTGCAATGCGATACTCTAATCGATAGCTATTCTTTGGTGGACATCGATTTAGCGCAGCTACAACAAATTAATCAAAGCGTCATTAACGCCACTGGTAATCATCCACACTGGCGCATTGAGCAAAAACCTTTTGGTGTGGCACTGCATTTTCGTGAGCATCCCGAACTTGCCGATAGCGCTTTAACCATCATGCAAGCTATTGGGCATGATTTTAATGATTGGCAACTTAAAGCGGGCAAATGTGTGTATGAGCTATTGCCGCAAGGGGTCGATAAAGGCAGTGCCATTAACCATGTTTTAAAACACTATCACCCTCATTGCCGTCCGATATTTATCGGCGATGATGTGACCGATGAAGCAGGATTTATTGCCGTACAAAGTTATGGTGATACATCAAATAAGAAAGGTAGTGATATCAAAGGAATTGGTGTCAAAGTCGGTTGTGAACCCACCCATGCCCATTATTATGTGAGCGACGTCTCAGCGGTTACCGCGTTACTTCAAGGATTATTGACCCTATGTCAAAGTTGATTGTGTTATCGAATCGGGTTAATTTACCTAATAAACAGTCACCTAAAGCCGTGGCAGGAGGGTTGGCAGTAGCGCTTCAAGAAGCCCTTGCCAAAGATGGCGGTATTTGGGTCGGTTGGAACGGTCAAGTAGTGACAAATATCAGCGATATGCCCGATACCGTCAATCAATTTGCGACTGAGCAGCATGACAAAGTCACCTATGTCACGACGGCTTTTTCACCCATACAATATGAAAAATATTACTGTGGTTACGCCAATAATCGACTTTGGGCGGGGATGCATGACCGCACGGATTTGATTGTATCAAGTAGTGAAGATTTTAGCGTTTATCAAGCTGTCAATCGTATGTTTGCCAAACAGCTACAGCAAATCGCGCAGCCTGACGATATGATTTGGATACAAGATTATCATTTTTTTGCGGTAGCAAGGCATTGCCGTGACTTAGGCATGAAACAGCGCATTGGCTTTTTTTTGCATATTCCATTTCCCCAGTTATGGGTGTGGGATTTTTTGACCTATGGTCAAACGTTAATCCATCAATTACTCGATTATGATGTGGTTGGATTACAAACCCAACAAGACGCTCAAAATTGTGTCGCGGTGATTGAGCAGCTACTCCCCCACGCCATCCAGATTACTCAAACAAATGCGCGTACACTCATTACCCATGGCAATCATACCACCTTAATACAAGCCTATCCGATTGGTATCAATCCTGTCTATATTCATAAGCTTGCTAGTCAACCGCTGTCAGACCCAGCTGTGTTAAAAAATCTCAATTCAACCATCACCACGATTTTAGCGGTGGAACGACTGGATTACACCAAAGGTATTCCCGAACGCTTACAAGCTTTTGCCGCCTTTTTGCAGCGTTATCCGCAATATCTTGAACGAATTCAGCTGTATCAAATTGCTTGCCCGTCCCGTCTCGATATTCAGACCTATCAACAGTTACGACAACAAGTGCACACCCTAGTTGAGCAAATTAATAGCCAATTTGCTACTGCCAGTTGGCAACCGATTATCTATCAAGAAGACCCTGTCAGTCATGACAATTTAATGCCTTTATTTAGGCAATGCCAAATTTGTTGGGTTAACTCGCTAAAAGACGGCATGAATTTGGTGGCAAAAGAATATATTGCCGCACAGGATGAACAAAACGCAGGGATTTTGATTTTGTCTAAAAATGCGGGGGCAGCGCACCAACTTCAGCAAGCTATCTTGGTAGACCCTACGAACAACGACAGCATGATAGAGGGCTTATACCAAGCATTGACCATGACCAAACAACAACGGGAACAACGTCACCAATCGCTACTAAAGAGCATCTATGAGACCGATATTGACACGTGGCGAGCGCATTTTTTGGCAGATTTGACCCACATGGAAAAAACTCCATAACCCAATGAAAGAGACAATAAAACAAACCATAAAACAGCCAATGAGAAACTCACAATGACACCAGTGTTGGATCATGCTTTACCTACCGACTATCACCAATCGGACTTGAGTAAATTAATCACCGCTATTTTGCAAGACTTTCGCAGAACGGTTGATACATCACCTAAACTAAGCGATGCCGCTTATGTCACACAATTAAAGCAAACTTTGTCGCAGTTGGTGCTTTTGTCCGCTCAAATTGCCTTGCCCGCAAACGGTCATACTTTACAGCGCTGGCAAGTATTGGCACAGGTTGCCGCTTGTGATTTGAACTTGGTCAAATTTTTTGAGTCGCATCTTGATGCATTGGCGATTCTGGCAGAATTGGGCGTGGACGATATCGCTGAAGGCCTATGGGCCGTATGGGCAGCAGAAGGCGGTGATGAGCCACTGCGTTTTGATGGCGAAACATGCACGGGACAAAAACTGTGGTGTTCGGGTGCGACCTTTGTCGATCATGGCTTGGTTAGTTTCCGAGATGCCCAAAATAACGCCCAATTGCTGATGTTAACCATGAAGCAACCGCAAGTGACCATTGATGACAGCGGTTGGTATGCGGTAGGTATGCCCTACACGGCGACAGCCACGCTCCATCTAAAAGGCGCTAACGCCACCCAAGTCATATCAAATGCGATTGCCAAAGGTAGCAGCCCTTATCTCGACCGCCCAGGATTTTGGCAGGGTGCAGCAGGGGTAGCGGCTTGTTGGTATGGCGCGGCAGCCCAGTTGGCACAGTTTTTATTGGACAGTTATCAGCAAAAACCCCAAGCCTTTAAAGCACTTTATCTTGGCGAAGTGTCGCAAGCACTCAGTGTCACCCAAGCGTACTTTTATCAAGTTGCGCAATTAATCGATAGTGAGCCTAGCCAAAGTCATGCACTCGCCATCCGTATCTTAAGAGCGCAAGTGGAGACTACCGCCATGCTAGTGCTTGAAAAAGTTGGTAAAGCCTTGGGCGCAACGCCTTATTGCAAAAACGCCCATTTTGCACGGCTAGCGGCAGATTTATCGGTATTTATCCGTCAAACCCATGGCGCATTTGACAGTGAAGCGATTGGCAAATTGACTGCCGAACAGCTAGGCGATTCACAAGGGGCATTATGGCAACTGTAGATTCTAAGCCCGCCCCACTGCATCCGATTGTGGGTGACCGTTTAATTGCAGGCGACGGCACATCTGCACAAGACTGGCAAGCGTGGCAAGGGTTGCACAGTCTCACCAGACTCGATATATCGACCCATTTTCCCGCCCATCGGCGCGTGTGTATTTTTGCGCCGCACCCAGATGATGAGATTTTGGGCTGTGGTGGGCTGCTGCAAGCGTTGGTGGCTCAAGGTAATCAAGTATTGATTGTTAGCGTCACCCAAGGCGAGAAAAGCCACCCTAACTCACCGCTGTATCCGACCGATAAACTGGCAAAAATCCGAGCACTTGAAAGCCAGCTTGCACTTGAAACGCTGGGTAGCAGTTTGGATTTGCCCAATGTGTCGATGACGAGCTTAAATTTTCCTGATGGTGAAGTTTTTGGCCGACAAGTGGATTTTTTTGACAAGTTAACATCGCTGATTCAGCCCGCTGATATTTTAATCACCCCATTTGCGTACGATGGTCATCCCGACCATGAAGGCACTGGGCAAGTGGTACAGCGTTTTGCCCATGCATTTAAAAGTCGCTTAAATTTGACCTGCTATCAAGTGCTGATTTGGGCATGGCATTGGGCAAAACCTGGCGATAGCCGTATTCCCTGGCACAAGGCATGGCGATTTGATTTAAGCGAATTGCAGGCGCAGCGAAAAAGTTATGCCATGCGCTGTTTTAGCAGTCAAATCTATGCTGACCCAACAACGGGAACAGCGCCTATTTTGTCAGATACCACGTTAACTAGGCTTAGCCAACCATTTGAGGTATATCTTCATGACTGATGTGTCAGCGTATTTTGCCCAAATTTATGCCGATAGTAGCGACCCTTGGCAATATGAAAAACGCTGGTATGAAGTGCGAAAACGCGCGATTTGCTTGTCATTGTTGCCCTACCCACATTTTGCCAAGGCGATTGAACTGGGCTGTAGCAATGGCGTATTTAGTGAGCAGTTAGCCCAGCGCTGCGATTATTTGAGGTGTGTGGATGGGCAACTTGAGGCAGTCAAACTTGCCAGTGAGCGTCTGCAAAAAAAGGCGCATGTACAAGTTGTGCAAGGTTTGATACCGCAGGATTTGCCCAGTGAGCGATTTGATTTGATTGTGGTCAGTGAGATTTTATACTACTTGGCGCCTGACGCACTGACCGAAGTCATCGCTTGGCTCAACACTGCATTGACAGACAATGGCGTGATTTTAGCCTGTCATTGGCGCTATCCGATTGACGGGTTTCAACTGACAGGCGAAACAGTCCACGACAGTTTGCAACAACAGCTGCACTACCGTCAGCAAAGCCATGTGATTGACCAAGATTTTTTGTTGACCATTTGGCAAGCCAATCACCAAAGCCTTGCCAAGCAAGAAAATCTAGTGGAATAACTGAGAAAAACATCATGCCAAATACTACCGCCCCACAGCCGCTACCCAAAAAAATCGGCATAGTCATCCCTGCCCATAATGAAGCCGATAGCATCAGCGCGTGTTTGGATGCGATTAAACAGGCGATTGCTCAGCTATCAAGCGACATAGCGGTACAAACGGTGGTCGTGCTAGATAGCTGTGATGATGATACCTTATCAAAAGTACAAAACGCCCACGTAGACTGGCTGCGCTGTGAGTTTCGCTGTGTGGGTAAAGTCAGGGATTTGGGCGTGCGCTACTTGATTGAACAAGGGGCTGATTGGATTGCTTGCACCGATGCCGATAGTATGGTGGAAGCTGATTGGTTAATGGCACAAATCAAACATCTAAAAGCTGAGCCCACAACTACGCCCACCACTAGGCCCACAGCCATGATATGTGGCGTAGTGAGCATCGATTGTTGGGATGCGTTGTCAGAGAGTACCAAACAGCAATACCTCGCCCATTATCAAGATTGTATGAATCATCGCCATATTCATGGGGCAAATTTGAGCTTTGCCAGTCAAGATTATCTGGCGGTGGGTGGTTTTGATGAATTAACTTGCCATGAAGATGTGGGTTTGGTGAAAAAATTTGAGCAAGCCAATTTACCCATTATTTGGAGTAATTTGGTACGCGTGGTGACTAGCAGTCGCCTTGATGCCCGCGCTAAGGAAGGATTTGCCCATTTTTTAAGGGGTTTAGAGAATCAGCCTTCAGCTTAAATGAAAACCAACCTTTGGCTCAAATCAAAATCAGCCTTTGGCTTAAATAAAGGTAAAAAGTTGGGTTTAACACAGTTCACTTACAAAACTATTGTGATATTCCTTGCTATCTGCCGGTATTACTATATACTGGACAACAGCTAGAAAGCAGTCAGAAGTTTCAATCGCATTACATTAAGTCTATTCTAAGTTCGTTTCCATTACGCTTGTGTCCTAGATTTTAAGTCAATCGTGTATCAAAACTGCCGCAATTCTTTCATACTGAATAGAATCGTGTTGTGGCTTAGTTCCAGCTTTAGGGTCAGATGACCACTTTTAAAATCTATCTAATCAAGGACAATCCTATGTCAAATACTGTAAACGGCACCGTAAAATGGTTTAACGAATCAAAAGGCTTTGGCTTTATCGAACAAGACAATGGCGGCAAAGACGTTTTCGCACATTATAGCCAAATCGCAAGCTCAGGTTTCAAAACATTGAGCGAAGGTCAACGCGTATCTTTCGTTGTGACCCAAGGTCAAAAAGGCGACCAAGCTAGCAATATCGTTGCTATCTAAGGTTAGCTAAGCCTACTATCGTAAATGGTCTGATAACGCGTGGCGTGAATAACGCTTCATTCATTGATTAGCCATTTGCATAGATATTAGAAAAGAAATATCAAAAAAGCGCTTATTTATTATAAGCGCTTTTTTTGTGTTTTGTGCTCACCCAACTCTTTGGCTGACTCGGCCGATAATTTGTGGGCTGCTGTGTGCGGTTAAAAAAGGTTATTGCGCATCCACTTTACGTTTTTTTTGTAGTTTGCGCTGTAGTGTGCGCCGGTGCATTTTTAGTACCCTCGCGGCTTCACTGATATTGCCTTGGCATTCATCTAATACTTGGTGGATGTATTCCCATTCGTGATGTTCAAGTGACAAACGTTCATCTGTTGCACTACCGATTGACTTTGTAGGGGCTACTACGATGTCCAATACTTTATAGATTTCATCTAGACTACAAGGCTTAGGCAAATAATGATATGCGCCCATTTTGACCGCACTGACGGCGGTCGCAATGCTGGCATAGCCAGTAAGCATTAGAATTTTGGCGTTAGGCGTAATAGCGAGTAATGGCTTAATCAGATGAATGCCGTTGTCATCACCGATGTTGAGATCCAATATAATAAACTTGGGTAATTGCTTCTTTGCCAGTTGTAGCGCGCTATCGGCATTGCTGGCAGTCAATACCTGATTGCCCTGTTTTTCCAACGACTTTTTTAAGATACGGCAAAACACCTCATCATCATCAATGATAAGCCATGTCTCTGCTAACAGGGGTGGGTGTTGCAACCTAGTCTCCTACAACAAACTGGCGGGCGCATCGATTACTGGTAACGTTATCTTCACGCACGTACCTGAATCATCTAACCTTTTTTGCAGGGGTGAATTTTGCTTATTGGTCAGCTCAAGGTGTCCGCCAACATATTCTATAACTGTTTTGGCAATCGTCAAGCCAAGCCCTAAGCCATGATCAGATTCGATAGCAGTTTGGTGTTGGATACGCTGTACCATGCTACTGTCGATACCCTGTCCGTTGTCTTCAATTATAATCATCACGTTTTGAGCAAGCTGTACGCTAATACTAAGCATTGTGGCTTGTGCCTGCATGGCATTATTGAGCATATTCATCACAATAGAATACAGCTGTTCTTCACTCAAGGGCACATCGATCGGTTGTGGTGGTACATTGAGTGCTACTTCAACATGGGGGTTGATAAATTGCCAATCATTGACGACTTTGGGCAGTAGCGTTGGTAAATTTGATGACGTTACCCATGCCAATGGCTCTGATTGCGCTGGCGGGAGCGCATTGGATTGGATATGGGATTTGAGCTTGTGCAGCGATTGGCGGCAGACGTCGATTTGTGACTGTAACAGTTTTATGTCATCCAACAGTTCGTCGTCTTCCTCTAATTGCTGGGCAATATCATCGCTTAGTAATTGCATCGACGCAATCGGCGTGCTCATCTCATGGGCGATATTGGCCGCAAGACTACTGATGGCAAGCAACCGACGTTGTTGGTGAATGGCTTGCTGCGCTTGCTCAAGCGCCTGATAACTGCGGCTCATCGCCTGTTTAAAATAAACCGTTAAGGCGGTTAACATGATTGCCGCAAAAATAAAAACCCCAAACATACCCAGTAAATGGAGTTTTTGACCCACCGCATGATCATGGTGGCTAAGGGTCAGCGGCACATAACAATACCATAACAGCGTATACAGCCCAACAGACAGCATTGACAAGCCGATGATGTGCACGGTGCTCATCACCATAGACGCCACGGCAATCACCGTCAAAAACAAGGTAATCAACGGATTGGCCGCCCCACCTGAATAATAAATAAAGGCTGACCACGCCAGTAAATCCCCGATAAACCCCGCCATTGTGACCCAAGAGTGTTGGGGATTAAATTGTCGAATAACCATTAAGCGTTTAGTCAGTTCAACGCTTATCCCATAAATAATGGTAATCGTGAGCAGATGATTGATTTGCTGTTTGGCAACGCCCCATTGGTCGGCACAAATCATGGCGGCGACCATAATAGCTAACCAGGTATAGCGAGCAATCATGGGGGCTTTTGCGACGTTCTTGATGGCTTGATGCATGGGCAAACTTTTGACGAACCATAAAACAAGATTTTAGCATGAAGCAGCCGCACTTTGAGCGAACTTTGAGCGAATTAACGTGTCAAAAGTAAATCAATGGCTAGTCAATACTAGGATAACTACAAATGCACCAAAAGTTTTCTCCTTAAACCCTATGGATGATGGCATAATTTTTTTAATGTTAATTTTTAAAACTTTAAAGTGTGCTTATTTGCTGATTCAGTTACAATCAGATAAAGGCTCACTTTATGTTTGTAATCAAAAATTTATTTGAGTGCCAACTCACAGCTATCTTTGACGCTTTACAAATAGATGAGAAATGTACCATGGTCAATTTTCCTCAAAGTGCTAAGAATTTAACCGTTACCCTATTAATCAGCAGCCTGCTGTTGCTGGGTTGTCAAAAAATGAATGCCAAAGAAAACGCTGGCTCTGCGCGTGCTACTAGCAAAGCGGATTTATTGCCGACTGATACGTTAGCGACCTTACAAGGTTTGAGCCAAATCAACCCAAAATTAGGCAAAATGGGTCGTCATGTGATTGACCCCAACAAGCCAACTGTGGTGAAATTTTGGGCAAGCTGGTGCCCGCTGTGTTTGGCAACGCTCCAAGAAAGCGACGCATGGGCAAAGCAGTATCCCGATATGAATGTCATCAGCGTGGTCAGTCCAGGTCATTTGAGTGAAAAATCCTCCCAAGATTTTCAAACTTGGTACACAGTGCTTGCCAAAGACTATGCTAACCTAGCGGTGCTTATGGATAACAATGGCAAGCTGATTAAACAATTTGGCGTGCAAGTCTATCCCAGTTTTGCGATTTTGGATAAACAAGGCAATTTATTAAAACTGGTCAAAGGCAATCTTACCCCAACACAAATACAAGCCTTGTCAGACAATGCTAGCAACGACTTTGCAGAACTCAAAGCCCTGAATCAAGCAAAAACTCCGTATAGCCAGACTGCCCAAGCTCATGAGCAGGCTAATAACCAAGCTAGCAAACAAGCCGCTAGCATCAAAGCCTTAGCTCCGATTAACCATAACGGTGTGTATTATCAAGCAGATGGTAAAACCCCGATTCGCACGCATACTATCTATCTGGCGGGTGGCTGTTTTTGGGGGCTAGAGGCCTATATGGAGCGCGTGGATGGCGTGGTCGATGCGATATCAGGTTATGCCAATGGCAATAGCGCGAACCCGAGCTATGAGCAGGTGATAGCAGGCTCAGGGCACGCAGAAACCGTCAAAGTTATCTATGATATCGATAAAACCAATCTTGCGACCCTCTTGGCATACTACGTGCGAGTGATTGACCCGACCAGTCTCAACAAACAAGGCAATGATCGCGGGGCGCAATATCGTACCGGCATTTATTATACCGATGCCAATGATAAGCCAATCATTGATAAAACCCTTGCCGATTTGGCAAAAAAATATCCGCAAAAAATTGTGGTAGAAAATAAACCCTTGGCGAATTTTTATGACGCAGAAAATTATCACCAAGATTATCTAAGCAAAAATCCCAATGGCTACTGCCATATTGATATTAGCCTTGCCAATCAAAAAATTCCCGTTATCAAAGCCTTAGCGCCTGCCACGACGGTCACCGAGGCGCTCAATCCTACCCGCTATCAAAACTACGATAAAAATGTAAAAAGTCGGTTGACCCAAGCGCAGTATGATGTCACCCAAAACGCAGCTACTGAGCGCGCCTTTAGTCATCAATACGACCATTTATTTGCTAAAGGTTTATATGTGGATATCGTCAGTGGCGAGCCGTTGTTTTTATCTACGGATAAATATGATTCGGGGTGTGGCTGGCCGAGTTTTACCAAACCCATTAGCGCAAACGTCATTACCACCTCAACCGATAGCAGTTTTAACATGACACGAACGGAAGTGCGCTCGCGGGTCGCCAACTCACATTTGGGGCATGTGTTTGATGATGGCCCCAAGGATAAAGGCGGATTACGCTACTGCATCAATGGCGATGCGCTACAATTTATCGCTTTGGCAGACATGCAAGCGGCAGGCTATGGTGCACTTATGCCCTTGGTAAAATAGCCAGTCAATTAGGTAGCACGTTGACTGGTAACGATATCAAAAACGCTTTGACAAGCCATCAGCTGCCAATGCGTTTTTAATAAGGCGTTTTTGATTATGCCGAGACTTTAAAATTTTTTAAAAATGCGCTTATAAAAATTTGGTCATCACCCTGAGCGGTAATATTTTCATACCAATTCCAATCGGCAGCCAAGGCCATGCTGGGACAAAGGCTTCATTCACTTTGGCTTCAATCGCTTCGACAATCGCCTCGACGCCCTCTTCTTCTGTACTTTCAAACGGCAAATATTTGGCACCGATATTGAGCTCGGTACGGATATACCCAGGGTAAATCGTGGTGACAGTAATCGGACGTTTTTCCTGCATCATATCAGCGCGAATGCCTTCGGCTAAATTTGCCAGTCCCGCTTTGGCAGCGGCATAGGTGGTAAGATGACGGGGCAAACCGCGCACCGCTGACATACTTGAGATGACCACCAACTGACCGCTGTTTTGCTGGCGAAAAATCTTCATCGCCGCCTCACACTGGGCAATCGCTGCGATAAAATTGACTTCCGCGGTATGGCGATTGGTCTCAAAGCGTCCATGACCAATGACGCGGCTATCACCCACCCCTGCATTGACGATAATTTTATCAATGGTTTTCCCTCGGGTTTTGCAGTCACTCACAAAGCTATCAAATACCGTAAAAATCTGCTTATAATCGGTGACATCCAAAGTTTTGACAGAGACTTTGACAGGGTACTTGCTTTCAATGTCTTGCTTTAACGCATTTAATCGCTCTTCTCGTCTGGCACAAATTGCCAAATCATAGCCTAGATAAGCAAATCGGCGTGCCATCATCGCGCCAATCCCTGAGCTGGCACCGGTAATCAATACGGTTTTGCCTTGACCGATACCTTGTAGCTCAGCTAATGAGCGTCGATTGACCAGTTTTTTCATCACAAATTGACCGTATTTATCAATTTTTTGTAGCGCGTTTTCAAGTTTTTTCATCGTTTGGTTGCCTGTACCACTCAGTTATCGTAACAATAAATAAAAAATCATAAAAGAGGCGCTGATTTTATCATTACGACCCTTGTCTAGCCTACTGCAAATATCGCTATAGGCGTTAAATACATAAGATAAACAAGGATGGCGATAGGGTTAATGATGACTGACACCCTTTAGCCCTACATACTGGTTAGCCCTTCACACTCATTGTTTTTATAACAGCCTTCTACTCGGTGATGTCAAATCTGTCGCCAAAGGCAAATATACAGGCTGGCAGTACCCTATATGAAGACAATAAAAAACCCAAATCAGCGCAAGGTCTCATTTGGGTTTTTTACGACTTTTTGGTTTATGCCAAACCATTGACCCATGTCAGTGGGGCGTTTTTCATCCAATCACTCATCAGTGTCCACGGTTGTTCAGGGACACACGCTTCATCAGGCTCGCCTTCAATCGCGATTGCCAATGCTTTGGTGCCGATTTCTTCACTCACTTCAAAGGGTAACGGTTTAGCACCTTCGTTAATCTCAGTGCGTATATACCCTGGATATATCGTTGACACTTTAATCGGTAACTCAGATAGCAGCATATCGGCGCGAATCCCTTCAGCAAGCTGTGCAATCGCTGATTTACTTGCCGCGTACACTGACATGTGTTTTGGCAGACCACGGAACGCCGACATACTTGAGATAACCACCAAATGACCGCTATTTTGGGCGCGAAAAATTTCCATCGCCGCTTCACACTGGGCAAGACCTGAGATAAAATTGATTTCGGCAGTTTTGCGATTAATCTCAAAATTACCCTTGCCAATGCGGCGTCCCTCACCGACCCCTGCATTGATGATGATACGATCAAGCTTGCCAAACTCTTGGGCAAATTCATGAAACACTTTAAAAACCTGCGTATAATCAGTCACATCGAGTGCTTTTACACTGACTTTAATCGTCGGATTATCCGCTAACAGGTTGGCTTTGAGTTGTTCTAGGCGTTCGGTACGGCGTGCACAAATTGCCAGGTTATAGCCCATGCGAGCAAAATGGGTCGCCATGCCTGCCCCCAGCCCTGAGCTTGCGCCAGTAATCAAGATAGTTTTACCCTTGCCCACTTGGTTATCTATAAAAGGGGATAAGTCAGTGTTGGGGGGTGTCATTGTGGTTTGAACTTGCTGCAGTAATTCCGGTAGTGTTTGCATTATTTCATCCTTAATTATTTGTTAAATTTTTTTAAACGTTAAACTGATAAGCTAAACCTTAGCGCCAAGTCACCATCTGCTCGCCTTGTTGATACAAATAGCTAAACTCATTAAAGGTCTGTAAAAAAACACCTTGGTCACTCACGCGAAATTGGTGAACACTGGCGTTGGCGATATGCCAGTTCAAATCAAAAGCTTGGACATCTGATAGTTTCATCACTTGCTGCATGATACTGGCAATCACGCCACCTGAGGTAAATACCATCGCATGTTCATGCTCGCCAGTTTGCGCCATCAAACGCTCAAAACCGTTCCAAGTGCGCTGCAAAAAGTGTTGCCAACTTTCATCATAATCGCTGTCGTACTGACCGCTTTGCCAACGGCTCATGGCTTGGGTAAAAATCTCAGTAAAGCTAATTTCAGGGTGTGTTTGACTGGACAAATACGCCATAAAACTGGCTTTATCCGCAAATGGCAATCCCGCTTTATAAAGAATTTGCTCATGATTAAACTCATTAAAACTGCTATCTTCACCCAGCAACAATGGCATGGTGACACTCGGATTTGCCTGATTTTTTAAAGCGTTTTGCACATGGTGGGTGATTTCGGTCAGTTCAATGCCTTCACGGGTGACATAATAATGGCTTAAAAAATGCTTGAGACTGTCCTTTTGGCGCGCCATGCTGCCTGACATCAGCGCGTGCACTTGCCGACCTGACTGGCGAAAACTATCACCAAGCCACTGGGTTTGAGCGACACCTTTTGGGGACAGTTGGTCATAATTGTCTGCGCCAAATGACGCTTGCCCATGACGGACAAGGCTGATGAGTTTCATGAAAATCCCTATGATTTATTGTTATTTTTTTCGATAAGTTCGACACAGCGCTCGTGCAAGGCGTTGACAATCACGCCAAAATCTTTGAACGCCGGATTATCCGTCTGCTGATGATAATAACGGTAATAAATCTGCTGCGCAATCGCTGCCAAGCGAAATACCCCAAACACCTCATAGAAGCGCCACTTATCCACTTTCAAGCCTGTTTTTTGCAGGTAATATTCGACCACTTCGGCACGGGTCATCATGCCTGGCAGATTGGTCGGCTGACGGCGCGTAGCTTTCATCACCGCATTGTCATCGGCTTGAATCCAGTAAGCTAACGCACAGCCCAAATCCATCAAGGGGTCGCCTATCGTTGCCATTTCCCAGTCGAGCACGCCAATGATGTTGGTTGGATTGTTTGGGTCTAAAATCACATTGTCAAAACGCCAGTCATTATGAATCACGCTAGTTTTGACATCTGTTGGGGTGTTGGCTGTTAACCACTGACGCACATCGGCAAAATCAGGCACATCAGGCGTGCGGGCTTGCTCATAGCGCTTATCCCACCCCATGACCTGGCGCTCGCAGTAGCCTTCGCCTTTGCCAAGTGCCACCAAATCAGGGTTTTGGGTGTAATCGACCTTGTGTAAATCAATCAGCGCATCAACCACCTGCCGGCACAGCTCGCTGACTTGCTGTTCGCTTAACGTCAATGCTTTTGGCAAATTGGCGCGGGGAATAATGCCCTCGATGCGATCCATGACATAAAAATCACAACCAATCACGCGGTCATCGGTACACAGGGCGACCATATTGGGGACGCGTGGGTATTGTGATTGCAGTGCTTTTTGAACTTTGTACTCACGCACCATATCATGGGCGGATTTGGCTTTGGTACCTTTGGGTGGGCGGCGTAAAATCAAATCACGGTTGGCATATTTTAGGCGGTATGTCCAGTTGGATGCGCCCCCTGAAAATTGGGTGACTTCTGGCTGACCTTGCAAAGCGATGCCTTGGCTCATTAAATACTCGGTGACCGCATTGCTGTCAATCTCTTCGCCTTTGCGTACTGGGTTCGCAGTATCAAGCATAATTTCATCCTTGTTTTTTATCTTGTTTTTTAACTTGTATTTTTAACTAGGTCAAATAGCAAAATGACGTAACCTGACATTACGCCTTTTTTGTTAGCTAGCTACCTTTTTTGTTAACTAGCTATTAGTTATTTGCTAGTTATTTGGTCGTCGCTTGTTGGCGTTTTTTCACTTCCAGTTTGGCAATCATGCCTTTATGCACTTCGTCAGGTCCATCGGCAAGGCGTAGGCTACGGGCTTGGTTAAAGAACATCGGCAACAGCGTATCTTGGCTCACACCCATCCCCCCATGCAGCTGAATCGCCATATCGACGACTTCTTGTAATACCGTTGGGGCGACCACTTTAATCGCTGAGATTTCGGTCAACGCCGCTTTGGTGCCAAGTTTATCCATTTTATAGGCGGCATACAGGGTTAACAGACGCGCTTGGTCAATTTTGACACGGGCGTCAGCGATACGTTCACGGTTGCCCCCTAAATCAAGCAGCGGTTTGCCAAATGCGCTACGGCTTAGCCCGCGATCGATGGCAAGCTCTAGCGATTTTTCTGCAGCACCAATACAACGCATACAGTGGTGAATCCGACCCGGTCCTAAGCGCCCTTGGGCAATCGCAAATCCCTCGCCTGCCCCGCCGATGACATTGCTAAGCGGCACACGCACGTTGTCAAAAAGCATTTCGCCATGTCCATGCGGTGCATCATAATCATTAAACACTTTGAGCATACGTTCAATCTTGACGCCTTTGGCATCTATAGGTACCAGTACCATGGTGTGCTGATGGTGGCGATCTTTGCTCTCATCTGGGGTGTGTGCCATAAAAATAATGAGTTTAGCGTTTGGATCGCCCAAACCTGATGACCACCATTTGCGACCGTTGAGCACAATTTCATCGCCTTCGACAATCGCCGTGGCTTGCATATTGGTGGCATCACTACTGGCCACTGCAGGCTCTGTCATGCCAAACACAGAGCGAATCTCGCCTGCCAATAACGGCGTTAACCATTGCTGTTTTTGGGCGTCGTTACCGTAGCGCCAAATCAATTCCATATTGCCACTATCTGGCGCATTACAGTTAAACACATGGGGGGCAATAAGACTTCTGCCAGACAACTCAGCAATATGGGCATATTCTTGAACGCTTAATCCTTGACCGAGTTGCTCGTCTGGCAAAAACATATTCCATAAATTTTGCGCACGGGCTTTGGTTTTTAATTCTTCAAGTTTGGCAGGCCATTGCCAAGTCGTCCAATCGCCTGTGGGATTAAGCTTATGCGCCGCTTGCCAAAATTCTGCTTCAATCGGTTCGATTTCGGTTTGAATAAATGCTTTGGTACGGGCGATGTAATCTTTTGCTTTATCGCTAAGTTGGAATTCCATTGGGCGTTGTCCTTTTTTGGCTAAAACAATCATTGAATCAGCTTAACGGATTTATTATCATGAATAAAATGATTTTAATTAGTAGAATACTATGAATAAAATTCATACAACTGAGGTATGTCTGGTGTTATCCAAATGTTGCATAAAAACCCGTTAAAGCAGCTTGATTTAAATCTGCTTAGGCTATTTATTTATATTTTTGAGCTTAAAAATCTTACCCATACCGCAGAAGCTTTGCATTTGAGCCAATCTGCCATTAGCCATGCGTTAGGTCGTCTTCGTCAGGCGCTCGGGGACGAACTTTTTTATCGGGAAAAAGGTGAGCTGCACCCCACTCTGTATGCCAAACGGCTTTATCCCACAGTCAAACAAAGCTTTGAAAATCTCGAACAAATATTTCAAACTAACCATTTATTGAGCGACAGCAAACTTGGCGAGCTGGCGCAGCAGAGCTTTGCTACGTTGACGATTGCCATGCACGATGAAATTGAATTGATTGTGTTTAACAAATTGGTCAGCCAAATTCATCAAGTCCTGCCCAATTGTCAAATCACCAGTAGCCGGCTCAATCGCTCAGCGCTTGCGCATGAACTAAAAGTTGGACAGCTGGATTTTGCCATTGATGTGGCGCGGGTGGTGGATAGTGAGATTGTGCATCAACCCTTGTTGCGAGATGAGTTTGTGCTGGTGTTGTATGCGCCAAATTTTGCGGCTGAATTGGCGAATGAACCGACTATCACCCAAGCCCAGTATTTTGCCAGTCAACATATTACTGTGTCATCACGGCGGCTAGGTCTGTCGATTGAAGATAGTTTATTGTCCAAAGCAGGTTGGCAGCGGCAGAGTAAAATCCGTTGCCAACATTATGCCACTGCTTTTCAATTGCTAAAACAAGACAAGCTATTGCTCACCTTGCCGCGCCAGTTAGCCACCACATTTTTGCCACCCGCCCAAGGCTGGCAGATTTTGGATTTGCCGATTGAGTTGACTCATATCGAGTTACACGGCTATTGGCACCAACAACAACAGGTTGACCCGCTGTATGGGTGGCTAAGACAGCAGATTTTTAGTGCGTTTCATTAGCGCGTTGCGCTTATTGATTATTTATAGGCTATTGATGATTTATTCAGACAATAGCTGCTCAATACGGCCAGCGTGACGCTCTTGCTGTTTAGCCAGTGTCAAACGATTGGCGATGATGATTGATTTTAACTCCGCTAATGCCACGTCGAAATTGTCATTAATCACCACATAATCAAAATTCACGTATTGCGACATTTCATTGACCGAACCGGCAAGACGTCTTTCAATCACCTCTTGACTGTCTTGTCCGCGATTGGAAAGCCGTTGGCGCAGCGATTGGCGGTCGGGCGGTAGGATAAAAATGGTCGTGGCATCGGGACGCAATTTTTGCACTTGCAGCGCGCCCTGCCAGTCGATTTCTAAGATGACATCTAAGCCATTGCTCAGCATAAATTCTACTGTGGACTGGGCGGTGCCATAGTAGTTTTCAAACACTTCGGCATGCTCCAAAAACTCACCTTGCTTAATCATATCAGCAAATATCTCGCGGCTGACAAAGTGATAATGCTGCCCATCAATCTCACCAGGACGTGGCTTGCGAGTCGAATGCGAGATACTAACCGCCAAGTCATTGGTCGTTGCAATCAGCTGTTTGACCAGCGATGTTTTGCCAGTACCGCTTGCTGCGGTGATGATAAATAATGAGCCTTTGGTCATGACATATCCTTAGGGGTTTGATTAAATAAGTAGTAGCCATTTTTGAATCGGCTATTTTAGCAATTTTTGCTAACAATTTCTGCGTAATTTAGCCATTGAATACCGATTCGCTGATTTTTTACGTTTAACATATTTTGCGTGTATGAACTCATGGTAAACTAGCCACATGAATCATCAATGACTGAAGAACTGCGTTATGAAAATTTTACTCGCCAATCCCCGTGGTTTTTGTGCTGGGGTCGATAGAGCCATCGAAATCGTCAATGTCTGCCTTGAGCGCTTTGAACCGCCTATTTATGTGCGCCATGAAGTGGTACACAACAAGTTTGTGGTAGAAGACCTTGCCAATCGCGGTGCGGTATTTGTCGAAGAGTTGGATGAAGTGCCGGATGGGGCGATTGTGATTTTTTCAGCGCATGGCGTCTCCAAAGCCGTGGAAGATGAAGCCGAACGCCGTGATTTGACGGTGTTTGATGCCACTTGCCCACTGGTTACCAAAGTCCATATCGAAGTCAATAAATTTGCCAAAACAGGCGTAGATGCGGTGTTGATTGGTCATGCCGGTCATCCAGAAGTAGAAGGCACGATGGGGCGCTTCGATCCACAATACGGTGGACGTATTCACTTAATTGAAGATGTGGTGGATGTTGCCAATCTTGACCTACCGACTGATACTGATTTGGCATTTGTCACCCAAACCACCCTATCGATGGATGACACCGCAGAAGTGATTGATGCGCTAAAAAATAAATTCCCCAAAATCCATGCGCCGCGTAAAGATGATATTTGTTATGCCACCCAAAACCGTCAAGATGCGGTCAAGGAGCTTGCGGCGCGTTGTCAAGTGGTGTTAGTGGTGGGCTCACCCAACTCATCCAACTCTAACCGCTTGCGTGAACTCGCGGAGCGCTTGGGCGCCAAAGCGCATTTGATTGATAATGCCGGCGAAATGCAAAAAGACTGGTTTGCAGGCGTGGATACGGTAGGCGTGACTGCGGGTGCGTCCGCGCCTGAAGTATTGATTCAAGAAGTGTTAGATACCTTACAATCTTGGGGCGGCGAAAAACCTGAAGAATTATCAGGTATTTTGGAAAACGTGACCTTTAGCTTGCCCAAAGCGTTGCGCTCACCCCAACTGTCTAATCCTAGTGAATCCAAGATTTAAAAGAGATATAGTATCGGATAGATGGCAAGTAAAGCCGGGTATAAGTATGCTCGGCTTTTTATTGGTCATTTAATTATTGGTGATTTAAAGAATGCTTGCATCATTGTTTTCATTATTTAAAAATTAAAAAATTGTGCCGCTTGTGCTTGAAATAGTTTTAGACTCACCCTAACTATGACAACGAACCATCATAAATTGGGTTAATTATTTTTATTCTTATTTTTAGGAGTTACTTACTATGGCAGATTCAAACAAACCTGAGCCAAAAAAACATAGCTTTGAAGCTGAAGTCGCGCAACTATTACATCTAGTCACCCACTCGCTTTATTCAAATGCGGATATCTTTGTGCGTGAGCTGGTCTCAAATGCGTCTGATGCCTGTGACAAGTTGCGCTTTGAAGGCAATCAAAACGACGCGCTGTATGAAGGTGACAGTGAACTACGCATTCGCATTGATATTGATAAAGATGCCAAAACCATCAGCTTTATTGACAATGGTATCGGTATGAATGAAGCCGATGCGGTGGAACATTTGGGTACTATTGCCAAATCAGGCACCAAAGCTTTCTTAGAAAAATTATCCGATGCACAAAAACAAGACGGCAATTTGATTGGTCAATTTGGGGTGGGTTTTTATTCAGGTTTTATCGTAGCGGACACCATCACGGTGGAATCTCGTAAAGCAGGTGAGCCTGCCAGCCAAGGTGTACGCTGGGTTTCAGACGGTACCGGTGAATTTACCACCGAAACCATCGAAAAGCCTACCCGTGGCACGACAGTGATTTTACATATCACCGATGAACACAGCGAATACCTTGACCGCCACAAAATCAAATCTTTAGTCAATAAATACTCTGACCATATCAGCTTGCCAATCCAAATGCGCAAAGAAGTTTGGCAAGAAGAAGAACTCACTGACGCGCAAAAAACTGCTAATTCAGAAGCAGGCGAAACTACCAAAGGTGAGATGCCCCAAGGTCAAATGATAACCACCGATGAATGGGAAACCATCAACCAAGCCAATGCCCTATGGACGCGCTCACCTTCAGAAATTACAGACGAAGAGTATCAAGAATTTTATAAAAATCTTACCTATGACTATGATGAGCCGCTAACTTGGACGCACAACCGTGTCGAAGGACGTCTACAATATACCCAGCTGCTATATATCCCTAAAAAAGCGCCGTTTGACCTGTACCAACGTGAGCAAAAACACGGTCTAAAACTGTACGTCAAACGTGTATTTATCATGGATGATGCCGAGCAGTTATTGCCGATGTATCTGCGTTTTGTCAAAGGGGTGATTGATACCGCGGATTTACCGCTCAATGTCAGCCGTGAAATCCTGCAAGAGTCTCGCGATGTCAAATCTATCCGCGATGGTAACGCCCGCCGTATATTGACCGTGCTAGCTAGCCTAGCCAATAGCGATGAAGCCGAAAAGCAAGAAAAATATAAACAGTTTTATGCTGAATTTGGCAACGTCTTAAAAGAAGGCTTGGGTGAAGACCAAAGCAATAAGGATAAAATTGCCAAATTATTGCGCTATGCCACTACCACTGATGACAATGTGGTCACCAGCTTTGACGACTATAAAGGTCGTATGAAAGACGGTCAAAAGGCGATTTATTATCTAACAGCTGAAAACCTTGCCGCCGCCAAAGCCAGTCCGCAACTTGAAGTGTTCAAGAAAAAAGGCATTGAAGTCATCTTGATGACCAACCCCGTTGATGAATGGGCAATGAACTTTATGTTTGAGTACGATGGCACACCGCTACAAAACATCGCCAAAGGCGCGGTAGACTTGGGTGATTTGACCGATGAAGCCGAAAAAGAAGAAGCCAAAAAAGCGGAAGAAACCTTCAAGCCTGTGGTAGAAAAACTCAAAGGCGTGTTAGGTAGCCGGGCTAAAGATGTACGAGTATCCAACCGCCTTGTTGATAGCCCTGCTTTGCTAGTGACGGCAGATGGTGAACTATCGCCACAGATGATGCAAATGCTCAAACAAATGGGTCAGCCTGTGCCAGAGAGCAAACCAATTTTGGAAGTCAACCCAAACCATCCGCTCATTCAAAAATTGGAAAGCGCAGAGCAGTTCGATGACCTTGCGCAAGTGATTTTTGACCAAGCATTACTTGCCGAAGGCGGTCAGCTTGAAGACCCAGCCGCTTATCTAAAACGCGTCAATGCGTTGTTGATGAAGTAAGTTATTTTGCTGACTTCAATATAAAACCCATAAATAAAAACAAAAAAACCGAAGCCTAGGCTGTTGCTTAGGCTTCGGTTTTTTTTGAAAACCACCGCCATCGCATCGGCTAGTGGTTGTAAGCACCACTATTTTATCAGCGCTCGGCAAGCATACACTGTTTGGGAATTTGCTTGCGATTGAGTGAGGTGATACAGCCCCAACTACCCTCGACTTTACTATCACCAATGCGGTACATGGTCAGCGTCTGACCATTGAGCCAGCGATTGGGAAACGGCACGCCTCGTACTGTCGCTTGAATCATACAATGACTGTCAGTTGGAATGCTTTCTGCTTGGGTCAGCACTTTTAACACCACTTTTTGGTTATCTGTGCTTAGCGGTGTATTGACAGGACATTGACCGGTGGCTTTGTAGATGGCATCGACTCGTCCCTGTGCGCTTTCTACGATATCAAGCACTTCAAACAGCGTGGCATTGGCTTTTTGTTTGGCATAAATCGGCAAAAACTGCACTTGTATCACAAACAAAGAAAACGCATAAAACCCAAACGCCAGCGCCAAACCCACCAAACTTACACCGCCGTGCCTGCGGATATGAGCCAGCTGTTTTTCCTCATCCCGCGGATACATTTCAATGGCATCGGCGATTTCACGGCGCGCCATCCGATAATAATAAGCATCGCTCCAACGTGCCACCATCACCGACCAAAACAGCCAAATCGCAAGCCCAATGCCAATACGTAGCGGCATACGAATTGCTTCATCAAGATTGCGTATCAATAAATACTCTATCGCCACCAAAATGATGGTGACATTGAGCTGAATAAATGACCATCCCGCCACCGAATAGACAATGCTATCTAAGAATCGCTTACGGTATAACAGCCAAGGAAACGTCATCAAAAACCCTGCCCAATGCCACTTTGCCGTCAATCGCCCTGCCTGATCAAACTGGGCAAAACGCTTGAGATAATACGCCTGCGAACGATTGCCGATAAAGGCTTTGTCATACATCAGACGCTGTTTATCAGTTAGCTGTGGCTGCCAAAATGGCGGCGGTGATGTTTTTTCAAGAAATAACATGGCGATTAGGGATTATCCATTGGTTGTTTTCACTTGTTGAGGTTTTCACTTTTTGGGGTTTTCACTTATAATAGCCGAATTTTATCACAACCACCCTTTATCACACCAACTACGATTTTTGCAAATGATGACACCCCAACATACCCAAACTTCTGAGACAGTCACTTCGGCTAAACCCGATGCACCATTGCTTTCTCCCAATCCATCCACTGCCCTACAACCGAGTGATGAAAACCTTGATTCATCCCCGCACTATCGCGCCATTCAAACTTTTATGAAGCGCAAAACCCATGTGGGCAAAAAGGCAGAAGCTGGGTTACAGTCAGACTTTGCCCATTTTTTTGTCCAGCCCAATTTGGATGCAATACAAGCAATGGATATCGGCGGCATAACCAATTTGCGTGAGCTATTTTCAAACCCTGATGCGCCTTTGACATTTGAAATTGGCTTTGGTATGGGCACAAGCTTGGTGGAAATGGCAAAAAATGACCCAACACGAAACTTTGTCGGCATTGAAGTGCATGAGGCAGGACTGGGTAATTGTGCATTTTTGGCAGGGGAACTGGGTCTAAATAACCTCAAACTCATCAGTGGCGATGCCATTGCCCTGATGCAGCAATTACCGGCGGCGCATATTGACACGCTGCAGTTGTATTTTCCCGACCCTTGGCAAAAAAAGCGCCATTACAAACGCCGTTTTGTCAGTGCTGATCGCATGAGGGTGGTGGAACGGGTGCTTAAAAAAGGCGGCATATTTCATGCTGCCACCGATTGGGAACATTATGCCCACTGGATGATTGAAGTCATGGATAGTTTAACCGCGTTTGCAAATGTCGAAGGCAAAAACAGCGAAGGTATAGGTAACTTTTTGCCGCGTCCCGATTTTCGTCCCCTGACTAAATTTGAAAAACGCGGTATGGAGGAAGGTCGCGCTATTTACGATATTATGTATCGCAAAGTTTAGCGCGTTGACAATTTTATGCCATAAACAGGATAATCACAGCGATTATCCTTTTTTTATGCCTAAAATTTTTCTACAATGTGACTTTTCGTTATTAGATGGTATCTATCAGGATGTCGATTAGCGTGTGATGCCACGTAAAATCTCTATGACTGCTATCAATTTTTAGTGGTTTTATTACCTTGAATCGGGATGACCTTAGGAGTGATGGGATGACACCCGTTTATATTACATTTACGTTGTATTTGATTTTGGTATTGGGCATCGGGTTTGCGGCATATTTTGCCACGCGTAACTTTGATGACTATATTTTGGGTGGCCGTAGTCTGGGCAGTTTTGTGACCGCGATGTCGGCGGGTGCGTCAGATATGTCAGGATGGCTGCTGATGGGGTTACCTGGGGCGATTTATGTATCGGGGCTGAGTGAATCTTGGATTGCAATTGGCTTGGTGATTGGTGCGTATTTTAACTGGCTTTTGGTGGCGGGTCGACTGCGGGTGCATACTGAGTTTAATAACAATGCGCTGACTTTGCCTGAATACTTTCACCACCGCTTTGGCGCCAACAATAAATTGATTAAAATTGCTTCGGCGGCGATTATTTTGTTTTTCTTTACGATTTATTGCGCCTCAGGCATTGTCGCAGGTGCGCGGCTATTTGAAAGCTTGTTTGAAATTGACTATGCCACGGCTATGTGGCTAGGGGCATTTGCCACCATTATCTATACCTTTATTGGAGGATTTTTGGCGGTAAGCTGGACGGATACTATTCAAGCAAGTTTGATGATTTTTGCGCTGGTATTTGCGCCCATCATGGTTTATTTAAACTTAGGCGGTATGGATGAAATTCATGCGGCGGTCAGTATGGCGGCACAGGCAAATAACAAAAACTACGGTAACTTGCTGTTTGGTACGTCATTCGTCGGTATCATCAGTGCGGCTGCGTGGGGCTTGGGTTATTTCGGTCAGCCGCATATTTTGGCGCGTTTTATGGCGGCAAATTCGGTCAAATCACTAAATAATGCCCGCCGTATCGGTATGACTTGGATGATTTTATGCCTAGCAGGCGCGGTGGCGGTCGGTTATTTTGGGCTTGCCTATATGACGGTGCATCCTGAACAAACTGCCATCTTAAAAGATAACAACGAGCGTATCTTTATCGGTTTGGCACAATTGTTATTTAACCCTTGGATTGTCGGTGTGGTATTGTCGGCTATTTTGGCGGCGGTCATGAGTACCCTCAGCTGTCAATTATTGGTATGCTCAAGCGCGATTACAGAAGATTTTTATAAAGGGTTTATTCGCCCTACTGCCACGCAAAAAGAGCTGGTTTGGATTGGTCGATTCATGGTGCTTTTGGTCTCAGCGATTGCCATTGTCATCGCCCAAAACCCAGACAGCAAAGTGTTGGGATTGGTCTCTTATGCTTGGGCAGGTTTTGGCGCGGCGTTTGGTCCTGTGGTGTTGATGTCATTATTTTGGCGACGTATGACTGGCACAGGCGCGTTGGCGGGTATGCTTGTAGGCGCGTTGACGGTCATCGCTTGGAAACCATTAACCGGTAGTAGTCTTTATGAAATCGTACCAGGCTTTATTTTAGGCATGATTGCCATCTATGTGGTGTCGCTGTTAACGCCCGCATCTGACAAAGTTATGGCACGTTTTGATGATGCCAATAAAGCCTATAACGCAGCTCGTTAATATTGCATGACAATTTAAATAGTAATTTAAATGACAAAAGGGTGATACAGCTATCGCCCTTTTTTTGTTTTTCTTTTTCGTTATTTTTTTATTGTCAAATGACAAACAACCAAATGACAAACAACAAAAAAGCCAAACATCAAAATGCTTGGCTTAGCAAAATACGGGACTTGTCAAAATACTGGGCGTTAAGTTATTTGCAAATGGTGGCGATGAAGAGACTTGAACTCTTGACCTCACGATTATGAGTCGTGCGCTCTAACCAGCTGAGCTACATCGCCATGTTTGGCAAATTTGCAGGATTTAGGCAGAATTTTGAAAGTATTTCTTGCCTGTCATGGGGTGCATATTATGCGTATTTAACCCTATGTCGTCAAGCATTTTGTCACATTTTTTTTCATTTTCTCAAAATTTAATTTTTTGCCCGTCATGGCTGAGCATTGCCTGACTGTTGGCTTCAAAATCACTTGAAATGACAAAAACCCGTGAACGTCACTTGAATTTTTGCATATATTTACCATAATAGTATCAACGTGCCAAAATATTATATTGGTTACTGTCATACTCCCCTAATCTCTCAACCTTATGATTTATCACAACTATAAAAACCCATAAAAGGAAGCACTCTTGAGCGATACCATCAGCAGAACGGTCGATTTATCATCTCTAAAAGCCCACCAACTCAAAACCCTATTGGGCGAATACAATAACCACATTAAGTACCTTGAACATCGTCTGTCAGTCCACATTCACCAACGCAAAACCGATTTTGTGATTTCAGGTGAACTCGATTCAGTCACGCGTGCTGAGCGTATCTTGGTACAGCTTGCCGATGAAGCACAAAGCAACGACGTCATCTCGCCAGAAGATTTGCACCTGCTCGTGCAAACGAGTTTTAGCCGTGAGCAAGATTTAGCGCTAGAAAATGATGCCGCTAGCGAAAATGGCAGCGAGCGCGCCGATAGCACTGAATTCACCCCGATTAGTTTGAGAACCCGTAAAGGAAAAATCATTCCCCGCGGTTACAACCAACAGCAATATGTCAAAAAAATCTTACTGTCTGATGTTTCGTTTGGCGTAGGGCCTGCAGGGACGGGTAAGACTTACTTGGCGGTGGCTTGTGCGGTGGATATGCTAGAGCGCAATGAGATTGAGCGTATTTTGCTGGTGCGCCCTGCGGTAGAAGCAGGGGAAAAACTGGGCTTTTTACCGGGGGATTTGACCCAAAAAATCGACCCTTATTTACGCCCACTTTATGACGCTTTATATGAAATGCTAGGGTTTGAAAAAGTGGCAAAACTGATTGAAAAACAAGTCATTGAAGTAGCCCCCCTCGCCTACATGCGCGGTCGTACCTTAAATAACTCGTTTGTGATTTTGGATGAAGCACAAAACACCACCCCTGAGCAGATGAAAATGTTCTTGACCCGTTTGGGTTTTGGCTCACGTGCGGTCATCACGGGCGATATGTCACAGGTGGACTTACCTCGCGGCACCAAGTCAGGCTTGCGGCATTCGCTAGAAATCTTGGCGGATATTGAAGAAATTCATGTGACGCGGTTTGATAGCAAAGATGTGGTACGCCATCAATTGGTTCAAAAAATCGTGCAAGCCTACGATAAATACGATGAAGCGCAAGAAGCGATTAAAGAAGCCAAAAAGCAATCGCGCCTACTTGAACAAAGCCAAGCACAGTCCCAAGCAGCAAGCTTGGCTATCGGGGTGACGGATAACAACGCCCCGATTGATAAAGCTCCGATTGATAACACACCGATTGATAACACACCGATTGATAACGCACCCATTGATATAGGTATCGCGGAGTAGCTTATGTCATCAGCTTTGCCAACCCAAATTGATTTAACAGGTGATTTAGCAGGCGCTTTGCCGCAAGCGCCGCTTAGTCAAGTGCCGATGAGTCAAGTGATAATTAGTTTTGCCGAAGGCTTAATTGAACTGCCAACTTTTGGCGAACTTGAAGCCTTGTACCAACAAGACAAGATTGTCGCTATTTTGCAGCAAGTTCTGCAGTATTTTCAAACCCATCAAGACACCACTGAGATACCTAGTCAACTGGGTGAATTTATCTTTCAAAAAACCGTTGAATTAGAAATTTATGTCACGGAGCCTGTGGAAGCTCGCGCCATCAATTTGGATGCGCGTGGCAAAGACTACGCCACCAATATTTTATCCTATGCCAGTGAGTTGCCTGAAGCTGTACTAGAATTACTGCCCGCACTGCCGCTAGGTGAACTAGTGATTTGCCATGCGGTGGTGGTCAGTCAAGCCGCTGAGCAAGGCAAGACAGTAGAGCAGCATCTGACCCATTTGCTGGTGCATGGGATGCTGCATTTGCTGGGTTTTGACCATGAACTTGGGCAAGCTGAGCAAGATGAAATGGAAGCGATTGAAATCGCTGTCCTTGATAAGTTATCCGTTGCCAACCCTTATGAGTAAAATTTCAATTGAGTAAATCTATCACCAAATCAGGTATTGGCATCATCTACGCGGGCGGCACTTTTGGCAGTTATGGCAAACCGCTTGCTAGCTTAGATGCTGATATTTTTTTACCTGTGTTATCACAGATATTACAGACCCATTTTGCCACCTACCCAAACCATGCACACGACCCTGTGGATTGGCGGATATTGGATAATGATGTCATTAAAGACAGTAGCCAGTTAACGCCTGCCGATTTTGCGCATTTTTATCAATTGATATTACAAGCCATTGCGCAAGGGCTTCGCCAATTTGTGGTGCTAACAGGCACGGATACGCTCAGCTACCTCGCGGCTTTTTTGGCAGAGTGTTTTGCGGGTAGTCATATCAGTATTGTGGTGACAGGGGCGATGAGACCTTTGCTTGATAGCAATGTGTTAACCGATTACCGCATCGACCCGCAGAGCGATGCCACGCAGAATTTATTTGATGCCTGCAAATTAGCCCGTCATGGTGAGCCTGGGGTGCGGGTGTGTTTTTCTGGTGAAGATTGGCCTGCGCAAACTGTGCAAAAAATTCATAGCCATGATTTAATGGCGTTTGTGGGGCACCACCGTGCTGGTTATCCCGCCAATAGCTATACCGCAAAAATCACCCAGGCTCAGCATCAACTTTGGCTAGAAGATCGGTTGAGTCAATTGCCGCAAGTCTTTGACAGCTTGTCCCATGCCAATATTGCCACACTCTATTTGACGCCCGTGGATACGCATTTGCTCGCCACTCGCTTGGATAATTTATTGTCTGAAAAACCTGATGCCATCATTATTTTGGCATTTGGTGCAGGCAATGTGCCGTATGCCGAATCCATCAAAAACCAATTATTACAGGCGAAAAAACAAGGCTGTCTGGTTGCAGTGACCACCCAATGCGCGTATGGCGGCGTCAGCCAAGCGTATGAAGCGGGGGCATGGCTGGCTCAGTGTGAGGTTTTGATGACGGGACGGTTGACCTTACCTGCGATATTTGCGCGTCTGCTATGGTTGATTGGCAGTTATGACACCCCTGCTCGCCGCCGTCAGCGCTGGGCGCATTGTCTAAAAGATACCCACACCGTCGCCTAATAACTGATTAGTTGTTATACTAGGCTTTTTTATCGTAGGTTTTGGCAAAATTGGCTTTTTTATGACTGTAAATACTTATGCGATCAGCATCGAATTTATTGGTACTCGCTATCGCGGCTGGCAACGACAACAAGAAGTTGATAGTATTCAGCAGCATGTTGAAGCAGCGTTATCAAAGATAGCCAATGAACCCATAGAAGTCATCGCTGCGGGTCGTACTGATGCCGGCGTCCATGCGTCAAATATGATTGCCCATTTTCAAACCAGTGCCACGCGTCAGCCTTATAATTGGCTGCGTGCCGCAAATTCTCTACTACCTGATGATATCGCGGTGCGCTGGATACAAGTGATGCCTGCTGAGTTTCATGCGCGCTTTTCTGCCATTGCTCGACGCTACCGCTATATTACCCTCAACCACCCCTTTCGACCTGCGATACTCAATCAGCAAATTACCCATGAATACGCCCCGCTTAATGTCCAACTGATGCAGCAGGCAGCGACCTATCTGGAAGGCACCCATGATTTTACCAGTTTTCGTGCCGCTTCCTGCCAATCTAATCAGCCTGTGCGCCATGTCCATTTTGCCAAATTGATTCAGCATGGTGAGCTGTTGGTACTGGATATCCAAGCCGATGGTTTTTTGCATCACATGGTGCGAAATATTATGGGTACGTTATTTGAAATTGGGCGCGGTGAAAAGCCAGTCGCATGGATTGAAACATTGCTACTGAGCAAAAACCGGTCACTTGCGGCAGCGACGGCCTCTGCTGATGGGCTGTACTTTATCAACGCGCTGTATCCACCCCAATTTCAATCACTGTTGCCGGTAACAAGGCTATCCCCTATTTGGCTAAATTTGCCTGAATAAGGGCGCGATGCGCGCAAATCTTTTAGCTG
>ERZ1023324.21-NODE-21-length-91341-cov-8.597507_pt1 | contig 91341 bp, 80 predicted proteins | sample MGYA00520886_ERZ1023324 | MGnify/ENA primary metagenome ERZ1023324 (study PRJEB32759, sample SAMN07749864) | skin metagenome | biome: transportation; feature: city; material: polyester macromolecule | host: Homo sapiens | place: Hong Kong:KT line | collected...
TATTTTATATACTAGGGTCATATAGTGTACTAGAAGATAAGCTCGTAAAGGTAAATTGCCAATAGCGTAACTTTACCTGATGGAAAACCTCAAATAAAATGGCGTGAGACCCTGAATATGATACGAAGTACAACGATGTTTTATCAACTTGCTATGACCAGTGTTGCGATAAGTGGCTGCATAGTTGTCAATACTGCCCAAGCGGCTACTAGGCTGCCAAAATCACCTTGGCAATCGCATGCATCACTCAAAAGTAGCCAAGTTAGCCCAATTTACCAACAACAATGGCGACAATCTGATTATAAATATTGCCCAATTTTAGCCATTGCTAATCATTCATCAATCAATATCAAAACTGCACAACCACGCGCTGCCAATTTTTCAGGTGGCTTTGCGGTCGCGTATGATTTGGCGCAATATAAAGGCAGGCCTTTACGCAGTGCTTATGGCGTAGCCAATGCCGGTACGACGTCTAAGCGTGACTTGTATGAGGGCTGGGCCTATCGTAAAAACTATGCCGATGGCAGTTATGTGACGCTTGGGCGAGAGGGCAATAACCCACAGGGTAAAATGCTGGCTTATATAGTGCTGAACAATGGCTGTTTTTATAACATCTGGAGTCAGTTAAGTAGTGAGCATCTGCAAAAAATGATAGGTCAATTACGCTATGTCAATTGATGAATCAAAAAGTAGCTAAAAAAATAGCTATGAAAAAGTAGCCATAAAAAAAGCAACGTTGCCGCGTTGCTTTTTTTGAAAGGTGCTTTTTTTCAAATTTGTTTTTTCGAATTTGATTTTTTCAAAGCGGCTTGTTTCAAATTTGCTTGTTTTAAGAAAAGTCATGCAAAGAAATTTTCTAGCACTTTACGCTGACTGCTTTGCCAGTGTGACCAGTCTTTGGCAGAGTCCGCCAGTGAGCCCCGCCAGCCTTTGATATTGCCTTTCATGCTAGATAACCGATGTTGGCTGGTGGTATTGAGCAGTGTCGGCTGTTTTTGCAAACGCTCAAGCGCAACCAAGGCAGCAGGGCGGTCATTACACAATAATCCCATATCGCAACCTGCCGTTAAGGCAGCCGCAATACGGTCACCTGCATCACCTGCAACATGTGCCGCTTTCATCGACAGGTCATCGGAGAACAATACCCCATTAAACCCTAGTTTGCCACGAATAATCTGTTGTAGCCAAATCGATGAAAACCCTGCAGGTTTGTTATCAACTGTGCTAAATACCACATGAGCGGGCATGAGTGCATCCAGTAGCGGCTTGTTGCGAATAAATGGCTGCATATCGTATTGGCGAATCTCATCATAACTGCGCTCATCGGTGGCATCATCCACATGAGAATCCGGTGCAACTGAGCCGTGACCAGGAAAATGCTTGCCCGTGGTTGCCATTCCGGCAAGCTTCATGCCGCGCATGAATTCAGCAGATAAGGCGGTGATTGCAATCGGATGGGCGTGAAACGCGCGATCACCAATCACGCGGCTCACCCCATTGATATCAAGTACAGGCGCAAAACTAAAATCAATCCCAACCGCTAGGACTTCGCTTGCCATCAAATAGCCCGCACAATAAGCAAGATCAAGCGCAGTGATAGGGTCATGCTCAAACCTTTCACCGAGTTTACCCATCGCAGGTAGCGGCGAAAAACCCGCGCGTAAGCGAGCGACACGTCCACCTTCTTGGTCAACCGCAATTAAAATATTGGGCTTGATGGCACGCATACTATCGGTCAGTTCGCGCACTTGCTCAGGGCTTTCTACATTGCGCCCAAACAAAATCACGCCGCCAACTTCCGGTTGGCGTAGCAGTGCTTCATCTGCTAGGCTAAGCGCTGTGCCTTCAATATCGAGCATGAGTTGACCGACTGCTTGCATGCGGTAATCCTTCTGGGTATTGCTTGCCGTCAACTGTTAGATATAGTTGGCGGCAGAAAAATTTTGAAAAAACATAGCATACGCTTTTTTTGATAAAAATGCGACTAGCTTACTGGCGATTATTATTAGCGAATATTACTGACGGTTAAGCCGTGATGGTGGCGGCAACAAACTGATATCACTCACCCGACAAGGATTGATATCAATCCCGCCACGGCGTGTGTACCATGCGCGTACCATGAGCGTTTTTGGCGCAAAGGCTTGGGTTAAATCACTAAAAATTTGCTCCACGCATTGTTCATGAAAGCCATTATGCTGACGAAAGCTCAAAATATACTCAAGCAGTCCTGCTCGGTCAATCGGTTGGCTATCTATCTGAATCTCCAGTGTTCCCCAATCTGGCTGATTGGTGACAGGGCAGTTTGAACGCAGCAGATGCGAATGCAAGATTTGTAACTGGCTATCAGAGGCGCCTTGATGGGCAACGGTCAAGCTTGAAGGATCGACATCACTGACAATGGCGATTTTTTTATCGCTACTATCCAACGCGTTATCAATGCAATCACCCTGTGGCGCGCTGATGGGTAAGCTATTTGCGATGTTTACCTCAAAAATCTCAAGCGTCACATCGGTTTTTAGACAAGCCGATAAGTCTTTTTCCACCGCTGCTTTAACAGCTTGTTGATTGTCAAATTCAGTGAAATTTAGGCTATTAAAATAAAGTTTGAGCGATTTTGATTCGACAATATAGTCTGATGTGGCAGGGATGGCAAGGCGCGCCATTGCCACCTGTGATATGCCGTGTAAGTTAAGCCAAGACATTTCAAAAACCTGCCACCAGTCCATGCCGATGCTTAAGGCGTCAGCAGGCAGCGCTAGCTTCGCCCGTCCTAATGCGCGCGGAATGGGGTAGAGCATATCGGGGGCATAGGTTTTTGGGTAGCTAGTGGATTGACCCAAAATACCGTGAGTTTCAAGTGGTTTCATATTTTTTTAATTTAACTAAGTTATCTAAGTTATAAACGAACGCGTGAGCCATCTGCTAAAAGATAATACGCAATGCCATAAAATATCGCGGTAAAAATCCCAATCGCCACCAAAGATGACCATACATTGACATCTGAATGACCCAAAATACCATAGCGAAAAGCATTGACCATATAAACAATGGGGTTTAGTAGCGATATGTTTTGCCAAAATCCTGATAAATCTTTAAGTGAATAAAACACGCCGCCTAGATACGTCAAGGGTGTCAACACAAAACTGGGTACGATGGAAATATCATCAAACGAGCGCGCAAATACCGCATTAATCATACCGCCCAGCGAAAACAATGCCGAGGTCATCACCACGGTAAAAATCGTGACAAACGCATGCACCAGTGATAACTGAGTAAAAAACAACGCGAGCACCGTCACAATCGCGCCAATGGTCAACCCCCGAAACAAACCGCCCGCGATAAAGCCCAGTAAAATGGTATGTTTAGAAATCGGACTGACCAGCATCTCTTCGATATTACCATGAAACTTGGTGGCAAAAAAACTCGATACCACATTGGAGTAGCTATTGGTAATCACCGACATCATAATCAAGCCAGGCACGATAAACTGCATGTAGGAGACACCGCCCATATCGCCAACGCGCGCGCCAATCATTTTACCAAAGATGATAAAATACAAACTCATGGTGATGGCAGGGGGCAACAGCGTCTGCGGCCAAATGCGAAGAATTCGGCGGATTTCTTTGACTAACAAGGTGTTAAATGCAACCAACTGGTGCTGAAAATCCATGTTAATTCTCCAATTTTTCAGTCAAATTATTTTCAACAATCCTCAAAAACAACTCTTCAAGGCGATTGGTTTTGTTACGCATACTCGCTACCTGAATATTTTGAGCATTTAACTGGGCAAAAACATCATTTAAACTGTTGCCTTTTTTGAGTGTGACTTCAAGGGTCAACGGGTCTGGCTGCTTGGTTTTTACCACATTGGTTAACGCAATGCGTGCGGGATAAGGTTGCGCCAAATCAAACACAAAGCTTTCCACATCAAGGCTGGTAAGCAAACTTTTCATATCGGTATTGATACGAATTTCACCCTGGTCAAGGATAGCAATGTTTTTACACAGCTGCTCAGCTTCTTCTAAATAATGGGTGGTTAAAATAATGGTCGTACCTTCTTCCGTGTTAATTTGCTGCATAAAATCCCACATCGAGCGGCGCAGTTCAATATCCACCCCTGCAGTCGGCTCATCCAAAATCAGCAGTTTGGGACGGTGCATTAAAGCACGCGCAATCATCAAACGGCGTTTCATACCGCCAGAGAGCATACGCGCTTTGTCATCGCGTTTTTCCCAAAGACCCAATGCTTTAAGCAGTTTTTCGGCACGCGGGCGAGATTCCTTGGTAGGTATGCCAAAATAGCCCGCTTGGGCAATCAAAATATCTTCGATTTTTTCAAACTGCATAAAGTTAAATTCTTGCGGCACCACGCCTAAGAACTGCTTGGCTTTGGCAGGCTGTTTAAGCAAATCTACCCCAAAAATTTCTACCGAGCCTGAGCTGGGTTTAAATAGCGAGCTGATAATACCAATGGTGGTGGATTTACCCGCACCATTGGGACCAAGTAGGGCAAAAAATCCACCTTGGGGTACGGTCAAATCAATGCCTTTGAGTGCGGCAAAACCATTTGGGTAGGTTTTGGTAAGCTGGGTGATTTTTAGAGCAGGGATGGTAGTGTCAAAGTTTGCCATAGCAATGCAGGTTCTGGTTAAAGGTGAGACCTTAATGGGGATGGGTTGGACAGTTTAAAGATTTGAATGCACTAAGTTAAGTTAAATTATATCAATGATACAATTAAAAAAGCCTATCAGTTGATAGGCTTCATCTGGACTAAAAATGACTATTTGGATTGAGACACCATATAATCAACCGCATTGGTCACTTCCACATCTAGCAAATCAGCGTTACCGCCTTTAGCTGGCATGGCATTAAAGCCTTGTAGCGCGTGTTGGTGAAGGGTAGCGGTACCTTTAGCGATACGGGGACCCCAAGCGCCTTTATCACCAAATTTTGGTGCACCTAACAGACCTGCAGTATGACAAGTATGGCAAACACCTTCATAAATTACTTTGCCTTCACGTGGTTTATCTGGATCAGCGGCACCCAATGCAGCGGCAATAGTGATATCACACTCTTTACCTTCAAAACAAACTTTACCTTGGGGGGCAATACGTGCGATTAGATTTGGGTATAATGCAACCAATTTTGCAACTTGAGGTGGGTCTTCAGGTGCTTTTTCTGCTTCCTTTTTTGCGGGAGCGGCAGAGGATGCAGGGGCTGAAGCAGTTGCAGTACTTGAGGCTGTCGCGGTACTTGAAGCGCTAGCGGTAGCTGATGCCGCTGCAGGGGCACTGGCTTTATCCTCAGCTTGGCTGACAGCGATACCCGCAAGACTTAGCATAGTAACCGCTGATAACATCACTACTTTTTTCATTCGTCACGTTCTCTCAAACAGGTGAATTAAATTATCGTAATACTTTTAAAACGGACAATATGAGCCATTAGATTGCTCGATTGTATCCGTTGATGCAATATTGATGCGATAAATGTTACACAGATTTATTTTCCATACTATTATAAGGGAAAATTATCTGAAAAAGCTATGCTTATTTGATGTGTGCTATCAACTTTGCCGAGCAGTTTTTAGCAGTAATTTTGATGATTTGCTTATTGTACGAAAAGTTTGCTAAAATAGCCCACTGCTTTTTTTCAATCCCAATCAAAGCGTTCGTAGCTCAACTGGATAGAGTACAGGTCTCCGAAGCCTGTGGCGTGGGTTCGAGTCCCGCCGAGCGCACCATTCTTAATGCCTAAATTATTGATTTCATGAGGATTTTAATTTATTCATGTTTTTATGGATACATAATAGGCGATACATATCCATTGGTAGAATGTAATTGCTTGTATGACTGCCCATAGTGAAGGATAATCTTTTGCAATTCGATCAGCAACTCGGCGGCTCTATTTTTAACTTCTGTTGGGTGTTTTTTGGTTTTCATAAGGGTATTGTCTCAAGGTTTTAGGTCTCCGACAATTCCGGGGCGGTTCACCTTTATTGACGGCTTGTAGGCAGGTGAGTGATCAGCAGCCCCACGGTTTCGCCCAATATGGCAACATCTGTGGGTGAGTAGACCAACACACGCTCTTGACTAGCAAGCTGCACTTCATAAACCACATGACTGCCTTTAAACTGCTTGGCGGTAATCAACCCATTAACCGCGCTGTTTGTTTGGGGTACCACCGATAGCCATTCTGGTCGAATCAGCACTTGGTGACTGTCTGCAAAATAAGGATAATTGCTCATTGGCAACGCACCGATTGCGGTCAGCAACTCATTGCCATGTTGCTGCGCCTGTAGAAAGCTGCCTTTGCCGACAAATTTTGCCACCGTGGCGGTGCTGGGGGCTTGATACAATTGAATTGGCGTGTCCCATTGCTGCAATCGACCATCTGCCAACATACCGATTTTATCCGCTATCATAAAGGCTTCTTGCTGGTCATGGGTCACCACAATGGCGCTAATTTGTTTGGCTTTAAGTAGCTGCTGAATGCTCATCGCCAACGCTTCTCGCATATCGGCATCGAGACTTGAGAATGGCTCATCAAACAAAATCAGCTGCGGATTGGGGGCAATCGCCCGTGCCAATGCCACCCGCTGCTGCTGCCCGCCAGATAATTCATGCGGGTAGCGACATGCTAAATGTTCCAGTCCTATCAAGGTAAGTAAAGCATCAATGTTGCCCTGTCTGTCAGTTTTTGACAAGTGTTGAAGCCCAAAACCAATGTTGTCTGCCACCGTCAAATGCGGAAACAGCGCATAATCCTGAAACACAATGCCAATCTGGCGCTGATAAGCAGGGATATTGATGTGGGTGCGGCTATCAAATAGCGTCCGCTTGCCAAATTGAATTGAGCCTGCTGTCGGGGTTTCAAAACCTGCAATGCAGCGTAGCAGGCTGGTTTTACCACAGCCAGATTGACCGACCAAACACGCAATTTGCCCTTGCGGCAACTCAAAACTAATCTGATCGAGGACGGTTTTGCTAGACGGGTGATAACTGAGCGATAACTCATTCACAGTCAAATGCGCATCCGATACCGCGTTCTGCGATAAATCATTGAAGTTCATGTTACGTTACTTTCCTTGGAAAACAAAATCACGGGCAACAGTCCCGCTAGTATAATGACCAGTGCAGGCAATGCGGCTTGCTGAAACTGCCCTTCCATGGTAAAGGCATAAATTCGCACCGCGAGTGTGTCCCAATCACTAGGTCGGGTCATCAGCGTGATGGGCATCTCTTTCATCAAATCGACAAACACCATGAGTACGGCAACGCCTAGCGAGCTTTTGACCAAAGGGATATACAAACGGCGAATCAACGCAACACCGCGCACATTGAGGATGACTGCCGACTCCACAAGACTTGGGCGGACACGCTCAAAACCTGCCTCAATGCTCGACACTGCCAGCGCCAAAAAGCGAATAATATAGGCTAAAAGCATCACAATTAACGTGCCTTTGATGACAGCGGTCGTACCATCACTGACGGGCAAAAATTGTAATAACAGATTGTCCATCGCTGCAATTGGGATAAAAATACCAATCGCCAATACCGAACCAGGGATGGCATAGCCGAGCGTGGTAATACGCATCAAAATCGTGGCAAACAATGACTTATCACTGCGCTTGGCAATCACAAGTAGCAATGCCACAACCATGACCAATACCGCACCAACAAGCCCAATCACTAATGAATTGCCCATCGGCTGGAGCAACGCGCTCACATCGCCCTGCTGCCAATGCGCGACCACCCAAACAATCAACTGGATGACAGGTAGCACAAAGCTGACCAGCAAAATCACACCGCAATAGACCGTTGTCAGCCAACCCAAACCACTAGGTAGCGGCTTTGGCTGAATTGCCGTTGATTTTTTGGTGGCAAATTGACGGCGGCCGCGACTCAGCTGCTCCAGCACAATCATGACAAATACAAATAGCACCAGTAAAGAAGCCAGTTGTTTGGCAGTATCAATGGAAAAAAAGCCAAACCAAGCTTGATAAATGGCAGTAGTAAAGGTTTCTACCCCAAAGACAGATACCGCACCAAAATCTGCGAGGACTTCCATCATCGCCAGCAGCAAGCCACCCATGAGCCATGGACGCGCCATCGGTAGGGCAATTTTGACTAACGATTCGCGCGGCGTCAAGCCAAGCGATGCGCCCATCTCCAGCGCCTGTTGCCCCATACTGGTAAAGGCGTTGCGAGCGAGAAGATACACATAGGGATAAAACGCTAGTATCAGCACAATCGATAATCCCCAAATATTGCGGATATCGGGCAGACCTTGTGCAAACCCCTGCTGCTCTCGCAAATAGGTACTAATCGCACCTGTATAGTCAAACATACCCAATTGCACAAACGCCAATACGTAGGCAGGTACAGTAAGTGGCAGCATCATCGCCCAAAAAAATAGCTTACGTCCTGGAAACTGGTACATCGCCGTCAGCCATGCGGTGGTCACGCCAAGTAGCAAAATCCCGACGGACGTCGTGATTAGCAATATCAGGGTGTTTTTAAGTAGTAACCCCAACTGATAATCAAGCAAAAACTGCCAAATCTCTTGGTCAATCTCACCAAAGCTAGTAAGTACCACCAAAAGCGGCAGCAATACTAGAGTCGAACATAGCACCAGCCAAAACCGAGCCAAACCAATACCCTTATTCATGTGCACCCAAATCGTTAACCTTAATGTAAATAATAATTATTATTGTTTAAATAAATATTCTATATTATACTACGAAACCAATACGTTTGGCGGCGATTTTAACTTGCACCGTCGCATCGTTAAGGTCTGCTTTTTAGTAGGGTGTTCGGTATAATTTTTTAGGACGAATAAAAGGGTAAATTATGAAACGCTTGATGACTTTTGGTATGTTGATGGGTGCGGTAACACCTGCGCTAGCAAGTGATTTGGTGATTTATTCAGCGCGCGCTGATAATTTGTTGAAGCCGATTGTGGCAAAATACGAGCAGCAAACAGGCGTAAAAATCAAGCTGGTCAACGATAAAGCAGGCGTACTGATCGAAAAAATTAAAGCAGAAGGTGCTAATACCCCAGCTGACTTACTCATCACAGTCGATGGCGGTAACTTATGGCAAGCGGCGCAAGAAAACATCTTAAGACCTGTCAATTCAAAAGTACTTGAAACCAATATCCCGCCGCAATTCCAAGACCCACAAAATCGTTGGTTTGGTATGTCAGTGCGCGCCCGTACCATTTTTTACAACCCAACCAAAATCAATCCAAGCCAGCTATCAACTTACGCAGATTTATCTACCCCCAAGTGGAAAGGCAAGCTGTGTTTAAGAACATCGGACAATGTCTATAACCAATCTTTGGTTGCCACCATGATTCATCACAACGGCTTACCACAAACGGAGCGTATTTTAAAAGGTTGGGTCAGTAATCTAGCCACCGCGCCATTTGCCAATGACACAGCGCTGCTTGAAGCAATTGACGCAGGTCGCTGTGATGTCGGTATCGCCAATACTTACTACTATGGTCGGCTGCTTGATACCAAGCCAAACATTAAGGTCAAACCCTATTTTGCCAACCAAAAATGGCAAGGTACCCATGTCAATGTATCGGGTATTGGCGTAGTTAAACACAGCAAAAACGCGGCACAAGCACAAAAATTTATGGAATGGCTCAGTGGCGCAGAGGCACAAAATTTATTTGCTGACTTGAACAGTGAATACCCAGCCAACCCACGCATCGCACCAGATCCAAAAGTCGCCAGATGGGGCAGCTTTAAGCAGGACATTATCAATGTATCCGTGGCTGGTAAAAACCAACGCCATGCGATTATGCTAATGAAAAAAGCGGGTTATAAATAAACACGGTATTCACAGGCGGGTTGTCAATTTGGGCTTGTTGCCACTGGGCAAAGCCCTCGGTGATATTGCCAAATCGCTGTTGCGCAAAGGATTGAATAATATTGTGCGTTGCCGTCAATCCTTCGGCGAATAATTTGTTTTTCTTAGTCATTTTTACATTTTAATTCATCATAGATATTCTGTAGGTGAATTATTATGTAAAAACCTTTATATTCTGTAAAATAATATTAACAATATTATATTTTCTAAAACGGAATGGCATTGTAGATTTGCCAGTAATCGCGCTATAACTATGCTAACCAGAAATAAGCTGACCATTCGTATGTAAAATTCGCTACAATATTGCCTTTGATAGTTAATACACTAAAAATCGGGCAATACCATGACAACCACTCTTTCTCAACTGCCACCCACTGCTGTTTGGCAATGGTTTGATCAAATTTGTGCTATTCCACATCCTACTTTTCATGAACACGCTTTGGGTGACTTTATTGTTCAAGCAGTCCAAACCCGCGGACAGCAATACGGGTTAACGGTCAAAAAAGATGAAAAAGGCAATATTTTTATCTATAAACCAGCAAGCGTACAGCTTGATAGCAATATGGCAAACCGTCCTGCGGTGGCTATCCAAGCGCATTTTGACATGGTGGCACAAAAAGGGGAAACCACCAACCATGATTTTATCACTGACCCTATCAAGCCTGTCATTAAAGACGATTGGGTCTGGGCAAGCGATACGACGCTTGGGGCAGATAATGGTATTGGGCTTGCTATGGCATTGGCGGTGGCGTTTAGTGATGATATTGTCCATCCACCGCTTGAGTTGATTTTGACTTGTGAAGAAGAAATCGGCATGGGCGGCGTCCAAGCCATTCACCCAGAGTGGCTGACCGCACCTGCGATGATTAACCTTGACTCGGAAGATGAAGGTGAACTGTTTATTGGCTGTGCTGGCGGGCGTGATGCCACATTTCAGTTAACTTCCTCGCTCATTACTGTAACCGAAGATGTCACGCCGATGGTAATTAAGGTGAGCGGTTTACAAGGTGGGCACTCTGGCATTGATATTCATAAAGGCTTAGCCAATGCTAACTTATTACTGGCGCGCGTGCTGGCAAGCCTGTTTGGCTCATCGCCTTTTTATCTACAACACTGGACAGGTGGGGTACTGCGAAATGTGATTACGCGCGAAGCCTCTGCGGCGGTGTTGGGTGATTTTGAGCGTATCAGCCAGTTGCTTCCCACTATCTTGCAAACGCTACAAGCTGAATATAAAATCACGGAACCCAACCTCACCGTCACTGTTGAAAAACTAGTAGCCACGGACGCACTGTCACCGACATCTAGCAACCTTTCCGCCCTTAGTATAGCCGACAGTCAGCGTGTGCTTAACTTGCTGCGTAGCCTACCCAATGGCGTGATACGGATGAGCGATAGTTTTGCCGGCGTGGTAGATACATCAATTAGCACGGGCGTGGTTAAGCTTGGCCAAACTCACGACAATAATCAAACCGCCACCCTTGAGATACGTTGTCTGATGCGATCTTTGGGTGAAACCCCAAAAGATGACATCGCCCAGCGGCTACAAGCTTTAGCAGATTTGGCAGGGGCAGCGCTAGAGTTAAGCGATGATTATCCAGGCTGGCAACCTGACCCAGATTCTAAGCTATTGGCAGTGGCAAAATCTGTGATGGCGAGTCATTTTGCAGGCGAGCCAAAGCTGCAGGTGATTCATGCCGGTCTTGAATGCGGCATATTTAAAGGTAAAGCGCCAAACATGGACATGATTTCTTTTGGTCCAAATATCCGTGCGGCACACTCACCCAAAGAGCGCGTAGAAATCGCCAGCGTGGCAAAAACTTGGCAGGTGCTATTAGACTTATTAAAAGTCTTGTAATGGCTAATGATTGCCTATGCTGCTATCACAGTTGTGAAAAAATGTCGTCGCTAAGGTTTTGAATTTAAGGTCTTGAGTTTATATTTTTGAGGCTAAAGTTTTAAATCTATGGTTTTGAGCCTATTTTCTCAAGCCGCGATATATAAAAAACCCTTGAAAATTAATATTTTCAAGGGTTTACTGATTTTCAAGGGTTTAGTTTATAAGGATGTTGGATTTTAATGCCTATTATGCCGATGTTTTGGCACTGCTCAACACGCGTCTTGATAGTATCACGATAGCCAATACAAATGCCAATAACCCTAGCCATTGGGCAATGTTGTCCCAATTGGTAAGTTTAAGCGCCAGCGGTGCATCTGAGCCGCCCGTCGTGACTGATGCGGCAATAATAAACGCCATAATAACGCCAATCAAGCTTTCACCGACAATTAACCCTGCAGCAAATAACGTACCTTTGCGCTCTGCAAGCTTTAAGTTGCGCTCACGTTGCGCCGCCGCACTGTTTTTGGTGATACGGTTTTTAATCCACCATGCCAACACCGAGCCTATAAAAATCGGCATATTAATGGTAGGTGGCAAATAAATGCCCATACCCACTGCCAATACTGGCAAGCTGTATTTACCCGCTGAAGTTTTGCGTAATAAAGTATCAGCGACAATCAGTACAGCACCAATCAGCACACCGATAAGGATAAAGTCCCAGTTCAAATTATGCGCAAAAATCCCTTTGGCAATCGTAGTCATCAAGGTTGCTTGCGGTGCGCCCAAGGCTTGCGAGGCATCCATATCAGGGCGAGGCAATGCCCCAGTAAAGCCATAAGCTTTGTACAGTAGTTCTAAGATAGGGGAGATTACCAATGCACCTACCACGACACCAATCATTAAGGCAATTTGCTGACGCCAAGGTGTGGCTTTTACCAAGTAACCCGTTTTTAAGTCTTGCAAATTGTCATTTGAAATCGTCGCCACACATAATACCGCCGAACCACAGAATAGCGCCAATGCGGTGACAAATTTGCCATCGCCCGTGGTTAACAATTGCGGATAGGCATTGCCAACCAGCAATAAAATGAGCGAAATCACCACAATCGAGATAATACCAATACCTGAAATTGGGCTAGACGACGATCCAACCAAGCCCGCCATATAACCACACGCTGCCGCTACCAAGAAACCAATGATAAAGGTGACCGCAGTACAAACCAATACTAGGAGCCATGCCAAACCCGCTGGCAAGCTTGCATCCGCCACAAACTGATAGAAACTAACCGCCAATAACAACGTCATTACCACCGTCCAGCCGATCATAACCTTGGGCGATAAATCCTGCTCCATACGACTGAGGTTTGATGAATTGCCACCTTTGAGCGCCTGCATGGAAATTTTTAATCCCTCAATCATTGGCTTCATAAGCGTGAGTAGCGTCCAAATCGCGGCAACACCAATGGTACCTGCACCAATAAAACGGACATTTTCCTTCCAGATTTTCATGGCAAATGCCGACATTTCCATGTCACTGGGCTGAGGCGTCATGCTCGTCAATATCGGCACCGCTGCACCCCAAGCAATAATGATACCCAGCAAAATAGCAATACCGCCCGCTACACCAACTAGATAGCCTGCGCCAAGTAGCGCCAAGGAAAACCCCATGGGTAATTGGGTAATCGCCGACCCTGCTTTAAACCAGTAGCCTGCCGAATCTGCCAATACCCTAAGTCCACCGGTCAAAAATGCTACAATGCCTGATAACGCGCCACCAATCACAATATCCTTGGCACCTGTTGAGGCATCTGACTGAGCGGGGGTATCATCTGCGGTGTCCTGTTCGCCTGCCCGCAAAATTTCAGCAGCGGCAACGCCTTCAGGGTAGGGCAAATCACTGTTAACGACCATCGCATAGCGAAGCGGAATAGTAAAAATCACCCCCAAGATACCGCCAGCGATACATAAAATAGTGGTTTGCCAAAACGGAAACCCTGTCCAATAACCGAGCATTAATAACGCTGGCAACACAAAGATAATGGACGATAAAGTACCTGCCGCCGAAGCTTGGGTTTGTACAATATTATTTTCAAGAATATTGCTATCTTTGGCAAATTTTAAAACCGCCATTGATATCACCGCCGCCGGAATGGACGAGGCAAACGTTAACCCGACTTTAAGTCCAAGATATACATTGGACGCGGTAAAGATGACAGTGATTAATGCCCCAAGAATAATGCCCCTTAGCGTCAATTCTTTGTGATTGGCATACATATCACCGATAGGCTGAACTTGCATGGGCAAATCTCCATGTAAAAGCAAAAGTTAATGGTGAGTAAAAAAAAGCTTATGGATTATACTGCGTTTTATGGCTAAAACAATAACTTTTATCGAGCACCCTCACCCTCGAAACATTGAAACACTACCGGTCTCAATATGGCTATCATTGTGTAGCAAACGTTGTTTGGCAAATATTGTTTGGCAAAGCACGCCAATAATAGTTGCGCCTCATGCATATAGATATAAGATACCTATGTGATTGGTAAAATAATAAGTCTTACCTACTAAGCAAAGAAAAGTTAAGCAAAGACAAGTAGTCAAGCATATCCTGCAGTGGCAGCCACGATTTATTTAGCAAGATAGATTAAAATTTTGCACCACCTGCTATATAATTCTTGCTACACACTCAGCATGTTATATCTCAATGACAATCGATTACAGTTGTATGAAGATTTGCTAATGGAAATTGAATGATTTTAAACCCCAGTAATACCCCGTTTTCAATTTGGTTGGCAGAAGGGCAGTCAAGCCAGCGTGAGATGCTACTTGCCATGCAAGCCATGAAATGCCAATATAACTTACCGATGACCATCGTGGCATCCCATCGACAACCACGACCAGAAATCTTAAACTGTGCCGATATAGCGTACCAAGAGCCATCCGAGCCAAGTGAGCGGGTTGAGTTTGTACTTGCACAGGCCAAAAAGCACAATAGTAAAGTGGTGCTCACAGGGCGCAATAGCCAAGATTACGAAGCCAGACGTCAAGACTTCAAAGCAGCCGGTATTCGGTTGTTGACAGGCGCAACTGACACAGCCACGCTTGAATTAATGGATGATAAAGCCGCTTTTACAGCTTTTTGCCAGCAACATGACATCCCTGTGGCAAGTGGCTGGCAGTTCGATAATACAGATGAGTTAATGGCACTGCTCGCGTTGCATGGTGGGCAGCCGTTATGTGTAAAACCCGTTAAAGGCATATTTGCGCAAGGGTTTTGGCGACTCGATACGGCAGCGGTCGATGAATGGGATAGTTTTGAGCATTTATACTTTACTGATGCTAAAAAAATTCATCTTGCACAATTTTTACACGCTTATAACCATAGCCAAATGGTAACTGACAAACCCATTGCCATGCTGCTGATGCCATATCTAGCAGGCAAAGAATATTCGATTGATGTGGTATGTGAGACAGGGGAAGTGTTAGCCGCAGTGACGCGCTATAAAGAAGGCAGTGAGCAGCATGTGGGCTATGACGAGGCAGTGATGGAACTTGTCAAGCGTCTGGTGGCAGCCCTAAAAGCCGATGGTATTGTGAGCATCCAAACCAAGGCTGATGAAAATGGGACGCACAAGGTACTGGAAATCAATAGCCGCGCGTCAGGTGGGATTGGTTACACCGATCACGCCTTTGACAACGGCACGATGAATTTAACCCAATTAGCTTTTGCCTATTGGTCAGGCTGTATTACCAAACCGCATCTGCCAGCGGTAGGTGATACCATTACCCCTTGCATCGTGCGTCCGCTGATGACCAGTGTCAAAATCGGCTAACGGATAAAAATAACAGGATAATAGACGCCATGACCGAGCAAAAAACCATTTCGTTATCGCGTGGCGAGCTTACTTTACGTTATCAAACCACTGCGGATTATCAGCTTGATGATTTGTTGGGGTTTGCTGAGCGTATCAATCCCAAGCGCGCGTTTTTGTTTGTATCCAAAGTATTGGGGCGACATATTCCGGTATCCCCCGATAAGATGCGACAAGCCTTCACCCAGTTGGCGACTCTCATACCCGATGATTTGCCTGAGCCGATTGTGGTGATTGGTATGGCGGAGACCGCAGTCGGACTGTCGGCAGGGGTGCATCAAGTGCTGCAGGCGCGTTATCCGCAAGCTATTTTGCTCAACTCGACGCGGCATGCACAGGCAGCAGAGCTGCTTGCCACGTTTAGCGAAGATCATAGTCATGCCAGTGTGCATTTGATTTACCAAAGTGATGACAGCGCGCTACAAGCGAACGTTGAAAACGCCAAAACCTTGATTATGGTCGATGACGAAGCCTCCACAGGTAATACCTGTCAAAATGTGGTCAACGCCCTGCGTCAAGCAGGAATGAGTAAGCTTGAGCAAGTGCATTTGGCGACGCTGGTTGATTGGTCACTGGGCAAAACGGATAGTAATATTTTTAATGACATCGCCTTTTTTCGCCATCATTTGCTGGCAGGAGATTGGACGTGGACAGATAAGGTGAATGCGCCCGCGGTTACCATGCCAAATGTGTCAACCACAGAGGCAGGCAGTCAGCCACTGCTGCCTACCGGCGATTGGGGTAGACAACCGACACGCGATAGTACATCGGGATTGGATTTTTTGCTGCAAGGTTTGCATCATACGCTGAGCCAAAGACAATTGACCCTAGCGTCATTCGCCCATCAAAAAATCTTGGTGCTGGGCAGTAATGAGTTTGTTTGGTTGCCGTTGTTGCTTGCCGAACGCTTGGCGCAGTATCAAGCGGATGTCAAATTTTCTGCCTTAACGCGGTCACCTATCGCCATCCATGCTGATAGCGCCGTGACTAGCGTCATCAAGTTCTTTGACCATTATGGCTTGGGCATGACCAATTTTGTTTACAACGTGACGCCTGAGGCGTGGGATTGGGTGCTGTTGTGCGTGGAAACCCCCCAAGATAGCGTGGATGAGATTTGGCAGCGCTTTGATAATGTCATGGTAATTTCACCAAGACCCAAAATCTGACATTCTAAACCCGACAACCGAAGTCTGATACCTGAATTCCGAAAGCTAATCAGCCACAAAATCGATAAAAGTTAAGTTTGATAAAAGTGAGTGTGAATGACCGATTTTTTTAAACCCGAAGCCCGTTTTTTTGAATCAAAAGTCGCGCTAGTCAAGCCTTATGCTTTGATGGATTTGGATGATACCTTGTTTCAAACCCAGCGAAAAATTGCAGCTTGGCAATTGCCAATGGATGGGTTAGTGGCGGCGACCGTCGATAAGCAGAATGCGCCATTGAGCTTTTTGACCCCAAAGCAGCGCCATTTTTTTAATTGGTTATCCCAATCAACTGAGCTCATCCCCGTCACCGCAAGAGATACCACTGAGATTATGCGCGTCAAACTGCCGTTTGATAGTTGGCAAGTTTTGACCCATGGTGCAGTGATTGTAGCGCCATCGGGGCAGCTTTGTGCGCGTTGGCAGCGGCTAATGGCAGGGCAATTGGTGGCGCTACAACCCAAACTGACCCAGCTTATGGCGCGATTGGCAGGGTTTGAAGCACTGCGCATTACCCCACATTATGAACACTTTATAGTAGACAATAACGCGACGGATTTGATGGTATATGTCGCCATCAAACATCGGCATAAAGACCACGATGCTTTGCTGCAGTTTGCGGCACAGCTGCCGAGTGTGCTAAATGAGGCGGCTGATTTGGGCGATGAGTTTTATATCCATGTCAATGCCAATAACTTGGCAATCTTGCCGCACGTCGTCAACAAGCATCACGCGATGCGTTTTTTGCTCGATTATCATTTGGATAAAAACCGCCCTTGTTTTGGTTTTGGTGATAGCTTGGCGGATTTGCCGTTTTTACAATTATTGGACTGGTATGGCACGCCCAATCGAGGGCAACTGCATGATGCTATCAGTCAAGGGTGTTTATAATCATGACAATTCAGGCGAATTTTTCGGGTAGTTATTTACCTTCTGAGGTTACCTTGCTGCTCGATATCGTCAGTGCTGATAGCGTCAATGATATCAGCCCAACGCAAAAAGAAGCGTTAATCCAATCAGGTCAGCGCCATTATTCAGATATGCTGACGCTTGAAAAACCGCCCAGCGCCACGCATGAAGCCTTGTACAATCAAGCATTGGCGGCAGGCAAACAGCGCATGGCAAATGATGTCACAAGCCTTGCCTTTAGCTTACATCAGCTATTTCATGCTCGCGTGAGTGCCTCGCAGCCGCTGATATTGGTCAGTCTCGTGCGGGCAGGATTGCCGATTGGGGTCTTGCTACAAAAAGCGCTTAGTGATGCATCTGCCAGCTATGCGTTAGCCAGTCAGCATTACGGGGTGAGTATCATCCGTGACCGCGGGCTTGACCCTGTTGCCTTGCAATATATTTTGCAGCAGCATCCGCATAGCCCGATTGTGTTTGTCGATGGTTGGACGGGTAAAGGGGCTATCTATGGTGAGTTGCAACGAAGTTTAGCCCAAATCACTGATAAGCGGCAACAAGCGCAACTGTTTCACCAAGGTGACGGGGTGATTCCACTGGTGACGTTGGCCGATCCTGCTGGGGTGGCTTGGCTATCGGCGAGTAATGATGATTGGCTAATGCCCGCAAGTTTGCTCAATAGCACTGTCTCTGGGCTGATATCGCGTACCCTGTATCGTGAGCCCAGTGATGGACTGCACCAAGCAGTGTATTATGACAAGTTACAGCCTTGGGATCGCAGTGGCGAGTTTATCCAAACCATTGATGCGCTGCGTCAGCAAACGCCCTTACCAACGCCGCTAACGGGCAAGTTATTGCCGACTTTTGCCACCCAGTCTGTGATAGATGACTTGGCGGCGCGCTTTGCCATCAGCAATCGCAACCGTATCAAACCCACCATTGCCGAGGCGACCCGCGCGATATTACGGCGCGACCCTGAGTGTGTATTGGTCAATGAGATGGCAGACGGACAAGATACAGCATTACTGCGTCATCTTTGTGAGGAAAAAAATATTCAATTAATTGCAGATACCAGTATTGCACCTTACCAAGCTGTCACCATTATTAAGGACAGAAGCCAATGATAACCGCGTCTTTGCGCTCATCGACCTTGTTAACCGCCCATTTATCCTAATCGCTCTTTTACGCACATTGTACTTTTATGACACTATTACACCCTGTAAATCATTTTTTACCTGCGTCTGTTGCGCCGACTATCAATCCCTACCAGCTGGGTGCGACGCTTTATATGCCAGCCACGCGCCAAGATATTTGGCAAATTATTAGCCAGCAAAAATTGGCTGAGATTGATAGTATCGTGATTTGTTTGGAAGATGCGGTAAGTGAAAGTGAAATTCCTGCCGCGCTCGCAAACTTAAAGCAGCTGCTTGCGACATGGGCTCAGCACGCCCAGACGCATGGTTTTGGTGATGAATCGCGCCCAATTTCACCGCGAACCTCACGCCCGATGGTGTTTATCCGACCGCGCAACGCCTTGATGCTCACCGAGCTTGCCAGTTGGCAGGAGATTGGCTTGGTAGATGGCTTTGTGTTACCAAAAATCGATATGCAAAGCCTTGCCGATTGGCGATTGGCTTGTCAGGCATTGCCATCGACACAGCTATTGATGCCGACCCTTGAGACTCGGCTCATCTTTAACCCGATACACAACCAAGAACTGGCGCTAGCGTTTAGCGAAGGGTTTAGCCAGTCGATTTTGGCACTGCGTATTGGCGGCAATGATTTATTTGCCTCGCTGCGCTTGCGTCGTCCGTCTGATGTGACGATCTATCAAACCCCAGTCGGCATACTCATCTATCAGTTAATTGCGTGTTTTGTGCCGCAGGGTTTTTATTTGACCGCGCCCGTGTTTGAGTATTTGGATAAACCTGCCTTGTTTGCTGAAGAATTGCGGCAAGATGTCGCCTTGGGACTGGTGGGAAAAACCATCATTCACCCTGAGCAAATTGCTGCAGTCAAACACGCTTTTTATGTCAACGACATAGAGCGCAGTCAAGCCACCGCGATTCTTGCCGCCGATGCCAAGGCGGTGTTCAAGCAAGACAACAGTATGCTTGAGCCAGCCACGCATCGCGCGTGGGCGACCAGTGTGATGCTCCGTGCCAATGTCTAAAAGCCACTGTCTAACAGTTTGGCGCATCAAAGTCAGATAACAAATCACTGACCGATAATTGAACAAAATTGCGCTATGATGACGGGTTAGCAGATAACAATAATTTATGATAACAATTTAACTGATAACCAGCATCATGGAAACCTATGCAAGCAAACACTCTCCCCAGTCAGTCAGTGACGGTTATTTTTCAAGGTGGTATCAACGTTCACCAGTTAGGGCAGGGCGGCGATGACGGCAGTGATTTTATGGCTAACGTCGCCAAAACCCGAGCAGCCTTGCCCCATGCGACCATTGTATTATCGACTTGGGATACGCTTGCGTTGCCCACCGAGTTTGACAGCGCCGACAAATTGGGTATCGATCAGCTGATTTTAAACCCAGATCCTGGTGGTCTACCCAATATCAAATTTGGCTACGACGCCCCTAACAACGTCAATCGACAAATCATCTCCACGCAAGCGGGTTTAAGCCAAGTCAGCACCGAATATGCGCTGAAACTACGCACCGATAGCTACTTGCTCAATGACAATCTGCTACAATTTTATCGCTATTATACCCAGCAAGTAACGTTACATTCCCAGCGCCATTTATCCTCAAAAAGTAAAGGAACCGACTATTCGCCGATTGTAGTGCCGTCGTTTTTTACCATCGACCCCAGCATGTTTGAGCATATGGCGTTTCATATCAGCGATTGGGCGCAATTTGGCAAGACCGAGCGACTGCAGGCGTTTTGGTCGGCACCTCTGATGAGTCGTGACAATGCCACTTATTTTGAGTCGCATGCACAAGATATCGATGCCAAATTTGCGGACAATACCTTTCGCACGCGGTTGGCTGTCGAGCAGCATATTGCCAGTCATTATGCCAATCAAATCGGCTACGCTGCCACGCCAAGCTACTACAATGAACTCAACGAGCAGATTCTAGACGCGCACAAGGCATTTTTGGCGAGTGAAGTAATTGTGCTTGATATGACAGACTACGGGCTGCGGTTACCCAAATACGAGTGGACATTGACCGATGCTTTTATGGCGATGAACTGCATCAGCCATGATGACTGGTATCAGCTGTTTTATCAATATTGGTATCCCAACCAAGTTGACGAAACCCGCTTGGCGCATGCGGATGAACGAGCGGTGATGAAAAGTATTGCCGCGGCAGAGTTTTATCAAAATAGCCCAGTCGATCAACAGCAGATTTTCTCGCGTCTTTATCCCTAAATCCGCTAAATAAAAAAGCTTACCCAACAGATGGTAAGCTTTTTTTCAACAGTTAAACAATTAAACGCCAATTTTTAAACATCAACCTTTAACCATGAGCCTTTAAACATCAATCTTTAAACCGTGGGCTTTAAGCGCTTGGTATTCATCCGGCGTACCGCAAAAATCAATGTCGTCCTCCGTGATTTTGACATAGCCAACCCTGCCGCCTTGTGCGATTAATAAATTATACATCGGGGCGATATAATATTCGTTGTTAACCGTCAACTGTTGGGCAACCGCTTGTTGAAACAACGATAGATACTGCTGCTTGGATTTAAAATAATATAAGCCATCACTGCAAAGATTGGAGATACGCTGTTTTTCGGTGGTTTTAATTACCTTATCATCGTCATCGACAGCGATAAATGACCAATGGTCGCCTTCGCCTTCAAATACTTCTAAATAGCCATCAACGGACTCTACCCAGTCAGGTTTTTCAAAACCATAGCGAAAGGTATCGATGTTAAAAATATAAATCGGCTCATCGTCATCAATGCTAGTATCACCGAGTCCTAGTCCCAGTTCAAGCCCCAGTCCAAGCGCTACTGTTTCAGCTTGTCCCGCTGTCTCGCCATCAAGGGTATGAATCATAAAATTGCGCACACCCAAGCGCGTTAATCGCTCAGCAACAAATCGCGGGGTATCATACACATCGCGCACGATAAGCAAAAATAAATCGGTACTAAAATAGCGCTCAAACGACTTGATTGCCAAATCAAATACAATGGTATCGGCAATCGACAATTGATACTTAGGCACCTCAAAGCCCGCCTTAAAAAAACGACTGCTTAGCCCTGCCATTGGAATTACGAACATGTCACCGCCTCCATCACATACATTTTGTATAAACGATACGCATTGAGCAGCATGGCGCGCTGGCGATCGGGTCTATCTGCGTGTAAGGGTAGCATGGATAAAAACAATAACACCACCGCTGGCATGATAGATTCTGTGGTCATGTCATTGACCCAGGTGCCGGCAAAAAATTCTTGCTGGATTTGCTCCAAACGCTTATCAATATCAAATCGTATATCGCTACCGCTAGGGCTATCGATAATTTCATAACGCCCTGCGATGATAAAATCATACATACCAATCACAGAATGGGTGAGCTTGGCCAAATCATAGCTTGCGTTACCAAAAATACTAAAATTGCCGTTAGAATCCGTGCCGCGTGGGTCAAAAACTTTTACCCGGCGACCGCGCATGTCATACATGATGTTGCTAAAACATAAATCGCCATGCATGACACTCACGGTGTTTGGCAGTGCCAAGGCTTTGTCGATACAGTCCTGCGCAATTTCTAGCGTACTGCCAAGCATCGTTTCATCATATATTACAGGTTTATTCAAATCGACATCGGCGTCATCGGCATACGCATACAGCCGCTTTAAGGTTTTTTTATGGTACAAATCTTCGGCATACGATTTGGCAAACCCGGTTTCGATATGGCGATGCACGTCGGACTGATTGGCCATACTAAAAAATTCTTTTAATAGCTGAAAAATATGTTGCCAAAATTCAGTGGTATTTAACCCATGCACATACAACTCATTGAGCGGTAATAACGGCAAGAACTCTAAGCTATAACTAAACTGTCCGTCCACTTGCTGATAATCAATCAACTGCGGGGTAAAACGTCTAAGTGGCGCAGGAATATGGGTGTACCAATAAATTTCCGCTTCAATTTTGTTGTTGTCATCACTGCTTTTGGTGACCATGCCTTCACGAATCTGCAGTGAATTAAAGGCGCGTTCGGTGGTCATATTGGCACGGGCATGAATATAATGGACAAAATTACTGCAGTCATAATACGACTCAATATTGACCGATTTCATTGGCATCGTCTGTTGGTACAAATAAATCGCCCGCACAAAATTTTTCTTACTAATCGCCAAGGCTTTAATCAACTCCAGCCGTGAGGAAAAGGCAAAATAGCCAATCCAATCGGTGGGGTTTTCTTTCATTTTTTTGGTTTGTTGCCAATCGTATTGGCGCGTTTTATCCGACACGCCAATACAATCTGAGCAATCAACTAACTGGGGTAAAAATACATCCCCTTGGATGATACGAATATGATGGTATGATTTATCAATGGCTAGATTAAGCACATATAAAATCGTCTCGGACAATGCCAAATTTTCAGGGATTGTCACCACTTCAATGGGTAGAGACTCAATCACCGCTTTTTCATTGATGGTTAAAGTATAAGCTTCGGGTAGTGACAATAGAATTTTTTCATTGGGAAAGTGTTGGCGTACCACATCGACTTGCAGCTGTAATAGTTTTTTATTACCGATGGGCAGCATGCAAGGCGGAATGCGCCCAATTTCTGCCTCAAATTCGGCATTGACATAGGAAGAGGCGTTAATGAGTATCATGGCGTTAAATTACCTTAAATGTCGTTATTGTTGTTTTTATTTTTTATTAAGGTGTTAAATCAAGTAGCTGGCAAATCTCTGCATAGCTTAACTTGACCAATTCGTCGGGTCGAATAGCTTTGTCATCCACATAAAACCCTTCAAAGCCGCACCAAGGTTTACCCACGTATAATTCATCATACGGGATATCATGTCTGTCCAACCACTCAGTGATAATTGGCAACGTGTTTTTATTAATAGCGCCAATATTGCCTTGATAGGTGCGCATATTGCGACTGGTATTGATGATAATCGTAAACCCTTGTCGATGGTATTCTCTAAGTTTTTCGACAACTTCAGTGATAGGTTGGGCATTGGCATAGTCGCCGTTTTGGGTGGTGCATAGGGTATCATCTAGGTCAAAGATTAGCCGCTTCATTGTTATTATGTTCCTAATATTGCAGTGATAGACTTAAACTAAAAATTTTTGTATTTATAATAAAATCAAGTGTTTGATTGTTATTTTAACTTCAATACCTTAAAACGAATCCCTACCAAATGATATTACTTATTCATTACTTATTGTAATTTTAGGTAAGAATGCGAGAAAAAAATCGATTATAGGGCTTAATCACAATGCTTAACATTGGCTGGAACGCTTTTAACCAATCGATCAATCGATGTTGACAATTTTTGAGAATAAGCCATAGCACCAAAAATGCGGGAAAAAGCGGGTGAGAGCCTGACGAATCTAAATAATATAGGCTGTGATTTAATGAAAGATTGGCTTTTATTAACGATAAGCTAACAGGCTAAAAGATTAAAAGGCGAAACAACAGTAAGCAAAAAACCGTGGAAAGGTGCGAAAAATTTATTTGATAGCGACGTAACTATGGACTTTGTACATACGACCCAGCGCGTTTTTCCAGCCACGGGCATAGGGCATAAAGGCTTGGCAATGATCTAAGTGATAGCCATAGCCTGCATTGCCATACGCCATCAAAAAACTGCCATCCAAAAAACCTGACTGCCCTATGACAAAGCCATTACCTTGATTAAATCGCGCTTCAGCACCGTTACCGAGCAAGGTGGCATTGATTGCAGTATAGCCATGACCTTGATTGTGGTTGGCATTGGCGTGGGTGATATCGATACTGGCGTGATGACGGGCAAAATAGCCACCGACCACGTTTTCATTGCCAAGACTGCGATTGGCCAAAATACGCCCGCCATTGTCAGCAAAATAGCCATAGCCATAATTGCGAAAGGCATTGGTACGTCGGTTGATGCTATTGCAGCTTAGCATGCCATTGTGCAGCGCCAAAAAGCCATGTTTGTTTTCGCTGGCACTGGTATCATGGCACCACATCGAGCCATTGGTGAGTGCATAAAACCCTGCGATATGGTTGTGGGCAGACACGCTGTTGTCGGCATTGACAAAGCCGCTAGATTCCGCGCAAAATCCAAAACCCAACTCTTCATCCAAATGCGCACAGTGATACGCCTCGCATTGCTGGGCATCTATCGAGCCCCCATACGCAAAAAATCCAACATCCCCCGCAAACTGTACAATCACCCCAGGCTCACAGCGGATACTTGAGCCAAAGCGGGCAGCAACCCCATAATAAAACTTATTGATACGGACCTTTGACCCCACGAGCACTTGGCTATTGTAATTGCACATGATACCGGCACCATAGCCTTCATCTTGCCACTGTCCATAGCCCAAAAACGCCTTAGTGCCATTGATAGTCATGCCATCGATTTTAAAAATACCGTTGCCCCGCTGCATCAAAAAGCCACAGCGGTTATGGGCATCATCAAAATGTAACTGCACCTTATCAGGATTGTCCAAATTGCCAACAATCTCTACCCGATCACTAAAAAAATCAATTTCAACTTGGCTTAAATAATACTCGCCATCGGCAATTTTGATTTGGATAAAGCCTTTATCCCCCAAATTATGTAATTGGCTTTTACAATAAGCCAAAGCCGCGTGAATAGTCGGGAAGGTTTGCGGCACGTCAATACGTTGCCAACGGTTGGATACTTTTTTAATCATAATAACAGCAAGCTAACAAGTGATATGGCACTCAAGGTGAGTAGGTCGACCATACATCGCCAAAAAGCCTAGCGATAGTCAAAGCCATTGCAATTATCTAGGAAATAGCCGCTGTAATATGTTGGGTTTTCTTAGTGAATATGAAGTTTTTTATGACGTTTTAGGTTTTGCCAATTTTTCACTCAACGAATTCGCGACCCAGGCAGGACCAATCAACAAAAATTGTAAGTCTTCAAAAAATGACGGTTTTTTGCCTTCAATTTTGTGACCGACAAATTGCCCAATCCACGCTACCACAAATACGCCAAACCAAAACTTAAACCCAAATGGCAAGATAGCAATCGCTGCCAAGCAAAACAGCACAAACATGCCCATGGCAATAAATAATTGCGTAGACAAGCGTAGATAAAACAGCATTACCAAAGCAATCAATACCAACGTAAACGCCGCCTGCCATGACATTCCCATGCCTAAGATACTGGCAAAAATCGTGGGTACGCACAGCCAATGAATTTTTTTATTGATAGGATGTTGGTGGCTCACGGCGTAGTCAGCCAGCCAGCTTTGTAGGGATTTTTTTGAATGAAGCAGGGTCACAGTTGCCATAATCTTCTTCCTTAAAGATAATAAAGACAATGAAAAAAATTGCTGATAAAAAATGGGTGTGAATCCCATCAGTTACCACTGAATCGTATCACACCCTAGTCGTTTGTCAAATCAGCGAATTTACCCTGATAGGTTTTGATATCAGTGGCTTTTGATATCAGGGGCTTTTGATATCAGTGGCTACTTAGGCCAAGCCTTTGGCTTTTTGCTCACTGCGATACCATTCATACAGCCCCACAAACGCATTGATTTGGTACACCATGGTTTGAATGGCAAAAATATAATTTTGCGACATCAAGTTGACAATCAGCCAGACAAAATTCACCGCAATCCATAACCACCAGTTGAATGAATAGCGTAAAATCATCGTGGCTTGCGCTGTGATGGATAGCACAAATGCCAACACGTTAATCCAAAAAAAATCAATCACGCCCAAAAATTTACTGCCATCGTCGGCGACCACGCCATAACCCATCGACGCTAGCCAATTATTGACAGTTGGAAATAATGCCAAGCCAATCGCGATAAAGGCAATGGTTACCAACCACACAATTTTATTGGCTGATTTGGGAATCATATTGCCATCGCCATCGGTATTTTTTGACCAATAAAAAATGCCATATAAATGGGTAAAAAAGTTAAACAATGGCGCGAGCATCAAACCCACCGCACCCGCGGTTCCCTGTACAATGGTTTCACCCGCCGTTGCCAACATACCAAAGCCATTACCTGCGATATTGCGGCGAAAACTCAGCGATACCACACACAATAGCCCGATAAAAGACACCCCCAAATAAAACCAGTCTAACGCTCGATGTTCTGTGGTCAACCAAAAACCGGTACCCAGTGCAATTATCCCAAAAAAGAACCATGCCACCGTCCATTCTTGTGCCCATTCACCGGTAATTTTATCCAAAATTGCAATTCGCATTTCGCCTCCAACAGTCATTACAACCATAACAACATTTTTTTAATTAAGCTTTAAAAAATAAAACCAAAAATTTTTAGCATATTTACCAAGCGTGTTTACCAAGTATGTCTAGAAAATTATTTTATGCCTCGATATCTTGATAGTGGTGAAAAACGTGTGCATCAATGAGCGCAATCGCATCCAAGAATCGCTGATGATAGTCTGGACTATCAATAAACAGCGGCGCAATATGATGACGGGCAAAGATTTGTTTTAAACGATTTTCAAAACGCTCACGCTGGGACTCGCTGCCTAGAGAGCGCATCCCATCGGCGACCCAAGGGGTGTTATTGGCAAGCATCAGGGTATAATCTAAGCGAAACTCATCGATACAGGCGGTCAAAAACGGGTGGGTACGCCCTTCATATTCTTCACAGAATGCTTGCGTGGTCACAAAATCTGTATCCACCAAGGTGATTGGGGCAGGGGCAAAGCGTTTGGCGGCGCGTATCGCTTGTTCATGGTCAGTTGCCATGAGCGGATAGTCATCGTATTGCATACCAAGCTCAGTACCGCCCAAATCGGTTTGCACAAACAGCCGTCCCATTTCTAACCCATAGCTTGCACCATAATAGTTGGCTAATTTATGCAGTAGTGTGGTTTTACCTGAGCTTTCACCACCCACCAATGCCACAGTTTTGGTGTAGTCACCTCGCGCTTGCGGGTGAATGGCTGACCAATACAGCGCGGGGTTATTGTGAATCTTGCGGCTATCAAAACCATGTTGGCGTGGCGTCATCACCACAGGTAAATGTAAATCATAATCGACAAACGGATGGGTTTCATCCATAAACACCACAGGCGTTACTGTCCCTGCCGCATCGCTAGACGCGCTCAACTTAGGGTAGCGTTGTTGCAAATCCGCTAATACCGCATTGACCTGATCAACGCTTAAATCTTGATAATTGTCTTCATACGAGGGGGTTACCAAATCAGGTAAAATCTCTATATGCACAAATGGCAAATCAGCAAATGCCATGGTCATCCAGCGCGCTTTATCTTTCAAATCAATGGAAAAATTTGGATTTGGCGCAGGGTGAGCGGTAATAAAAATATATAAATCTTTGACTTGCCCAGACGCATGCAAAATCGTTCTTACATGCCCCAAATGCAGCGGCTCAAAATGCCCAATTATGATACCCACATCTTGCATCATGCTTTCCTCAATACTTCATCATGGTTTTTTAACTATTTTTTAGCGACTTGATTTTTTGATTACTTGGATACATATCCCTAGTAAGGATATCCTAGTAAGGCTATAAAAAAGTAACGCTATGATAATCGATTAGCCCCGATGAAGTTACAATCGTTTGTAACGCTAGTATCACAATTTGTAAGAATCGGTGCACACACGCTATATAGATAGCCGCGGTAACTGCGCTCGTTATAATCATTCATGATAATAATGCGGTAGAAAAAGTTACTAAAAGAAACATCATTCTACGTTTTGTCACCCAACTACACCCTGCATTTGCTTATAATAAATCATGACCAAAACATAGCATCTTTAATTAGTAATTTTAGCTGATGGCACTGAGTTTTCTAACGGCATTAAGTTTTAAAGACATTAAGTTTTAAAGGCGTCAAATTTTAAAGATGTTAGGTTTTAACTAAGCTATAAGTAGTTTTCTTTATTTTTAACAGGTAAAAATTGAATGGCAAATAAACTGGTAAAACTTCATCGCTCTCAGAATCATCGTATGATTGCAGGTGTGCTGGGAGGTATTGCAGAGTATCTAGGCTGGAATGTAACCTTGGTGCGTTTGTTGTTTGTGATTATCTCAACGGCAAGTGTCGCAGTGCCAGGCATTTTGATATATATCGTGTTATGGATTGTCATGCCAAATGCCACCCAAAATTCCTATCGTACGGTTTGATGGGTGTATAGGCTTATTTGTAGCACAGCTAAACAATTAAAAAAAGAAATATTATCAATAATAACAACTAGCTATAACAATAACTATAAACTTCTCCACTTTTCCTCCTGCCCAGATAATACATTATCTGGGTATTTTTTTAACCTAAAAAAAGCCTTAAGGAAATACTTAAGGCTTTTGTTTATATTAAAAATCTTGAAAAAATTGACTAAGGCACAAAACGTACAGGCTCGGCAATCACTTGCTGGGCGCGTTCAGCGACTTTATCAAAGCGGTGGATACTGTTACCTTGGTTGTCCACAGCGACCGTCACCGGCATATCTTCTACCTCAAACTCATAAATCGCTTCCATGCCTAGCTCTGGGAAGGCAAGCACTTTAGCGCCTTTGATAGCTTTTGATACCAGATAAGCGGCACCACCCACTGCAATGAGATAAATTGCGCCATGTTTGGCAATGACTTCACAGGTCGCAGGGCTACGCTCGGATTTACCAATCATCCCAATCAAGCCTTGATCCAAGATTGTGTCGGTGAATTTATCCATACGCGTTGAGGTGGTGGGACCCGCAGGACCGACCACTTCATCGCCCACTGCATCGACAGGACCGACATAATAAATAAAGCGATTTTGTAAATCCACGGGTAGCGCTTCGCCTTTGGCAAGCATATCGACCATGCGTTTATGGGCGGCATCACGACCCGTTAAGATTTTACCGCTAAGTAGTAAGGTATCACCGATGTTAAACTGACCTAAGGTTTCTTTGGTTAAGTCGTTAACATTGACTTTAATCACATCATCGGAGCCAAAGGACACTTCTGGCCAATCTGATAGTGAAGGGACAGGCAAGGCTGCTTCACCTTGACCGTCTAGGGTAAAGTGAATATGACGAGTCGCCGCACAGTTTGGAATCATGGCAACCGCTTTGCTTGCGGCATGGGTAGGAAAATCTAGTACTTTCACATCGAGTACCGTAGTCAAGCCGCCAAGACCTTGAGCGCCAACGCCAAGCTCGTTCACTTTGTCGTACATATTGAGACGTAAGCGCTCAACGCTATCAAGCTCGGCACCGCTTTGGGCTTTGGCTTGTAAATCATGGATATCGATGTGTTCCATGAGTGAGCGTTTGGCAAGCATCATGGCTTTTTCTGGCGTGCCGCCGACACCGATACCTAAAATACCAGGTGGGCACCAACCTGCCCCCATTTGGGGAACGGTTTTTAACACCCATTCTTCAATCGAATCTGAGGGGTTTAGCATCGCAAATTTTGCTTTGTTTTCTGAACCGCCACCTTTTGCGGCACAAATCACATCAACTTTGTCACCCGGTACCACGCTCATGTGAACCACCGCTGGCGTGTTGTCTTTGGTGTTTTGACGTTTACTAATTGGGTCTACTAGGATGGATGCCCGTAATGGGTTGTCTGGATTGTTGTAAGCACGGCGTACCCCTTCATTAACCATGTCTTCAACGCTCATCGCTGAGCCTTGCAAGTCCCATTGCACGTTCATACCGATATCAAGGAACACCACCGCACTACCAGTATCTTGGCAAATCGGACGATGACCCATCGCTGACATACGGCTATTGGTGAGGATTTGCCCCATGGCGTTTTTGGCAGATTGGTTGGTTTCTTTTTGCCATGCTTCATATACAGCATCAACGAAGTCTTTTGGGTGATAATAACTGATGTATTGAAAGGCGTTGGCGATAGAATTGATAAAGTCGTCTTTCTTGATGACGGTCATTGGCTAGTCCTTTTCACTGGCTAAATAGTGGCGCTATTATAGCATTGTCACTTGCTAGATTGGCAAACAAGATTGGCAAAAGGGCGCAGGAATAAGCGTTTTAGACGGTTAACTCCTAAAATTTTTATCCCGTTAAAAAATTATTAACAGTTAGTGGATAATACTTGGCAATGCATGATTGAGTAATTGCATAAAACTGATATGTAGCCAGCCATACATCGCCATAAATCCCACTATCAACACTACATAGCTTGCGGTGATGATTTTACCCTTTAACACAACTAAAGAAGGCGGCATGAATGGGGCAGTGCTGCCAGAGATTGGTCCATCGCCAAGATGATTGGGTGGCCAAGGTGTGCTACTAGCTTTATGGGCGAATAGCTGCTGCTGGCGGATAACGCGATACTGCATGACATACACCATACCCAGCAAGCCACCTATAATTGCACCGCCCACATGACTGGCATTATCGATACCGCCCACCAAAAAACCATAGCCTAAATTAATCGCCATGACTATCAGTAACGAGCGAAAATTTAACGCAAAATTATTGAATGATGTTTTGGTTAGCGCTGTCACCAATAGCGCCATCCCAATGCCCATGATACCACCTGACGCACCGGCACTAATGATCGGCGGCTCACCTGCCATCACGCTATGCAAGCCCAAAAAGTTATTGAGCAAATTGCCGCCAACACCTGATAACAAAAACAACGCTAAAAAATTGACAGCGCCAAACATCCGCTCAGCCACTTGTCCAAAATAATATAAAGCAAACATATTAAACAGCAAATGCATAAAACCAATATGCAAAAACAGGCTGGTCACCAATCGCCACGGGGCTTCACCCAGCGAAAAGGGTAAAAAATTGGCACCCCAAGCAATTAACGATTGGTTGGTCGGATTGGTCGGATTGACGCCAAACAATAGCTGTAAGGCAAACACCCCAATACAAATTACCACCAGCGCCAACGTAATAGGGTAATGGTGTAAAGCTTGTTGGATTGGGGATTCAAATGCCATAGCGCGCCTTATGTAAACCAATTTAAGTGTAAGCCAATTTAAGCCAAAATTTCAAAAGAAAAAAGCCTGTATAAAATCATTATCATCAATTCACAAATCGCAATTATAGTATGAAATGGTAACAATGTTTTGCAAACTCGTTTGCTCAATGCAGAAAATGATAAGCTAAGTGGGAGGCATTTTCGCCAAATTTTTAGCATCATAGATAAAAATTATAGATACAAATCATAGATACAAAAGGCTTTATGATAAAACGCCAACCCAAACCGCTTGTCATCCTTATTCATGGTCTGCACATGCATGCCTGGGCGATGCGACCGCTTGCCAAAAAACTCAGCAAACTTGGCTACGAGTGTCACAGGTTTGGGTATTTTAGCGTCGCGCATAATCTTGCCAATCATAGCCGCCGTTTGCACCGCTGGCTGACCAAATATGAAAAAGCGGGTGTGCCAATTTATTTGGTCGGTCATAGTCTGGGTGGGCTGGTCATTCGAGACTTTTTGCAGCGCTATCCACAGTGGCAGATTACGCGCTGTGTGACACTTGGGACGCCGCATAATGGTAGCATCAGTGCCAATAACATCGTCAAAATCCTGCCCAAATTCGTCGGTCGCTCGTATCTGCAGGGGCTAGATGGCAATGCGCCTGCACTCAAAGATGCAGTGCAGCTAGGTAGTATTGCGGGGGTTCGTTCGGTGGGGCTTGGCAAAGTGGTATTACCCCGTAACCGTGAGCTTGCCAAGCTTGAGCCGCATCTGCAGCCCAATGACGGCACGGTATTTGTGCATGAAACCCAGCTTGCCGCTGCCAAAGACCATATCATCGTCAATGCGTCCCATACGGGACTCCTGATAAATGATGAAGTAGCGATACAAATCCATCACTTTTTGCAACAAGGGCATTTTTTGCATACAAAAAATTGTTGAGACAAAATAGGGTTAAAAACCCGTCAATTCAAAGTTTTTTTAAGAATTACGTTGGGGCAAAATGCTATAATCATCCAAAGTTTTTTAGGCGCTCTATTGAGCGATGATGTATTTAGCCATCATCCATTGAGCGATGGTCAGGCAAAGCTGTTGAAGAAGGTTAAGCTGTGTTGAAAGCAAGTGATGTGATGGATTGTATGATGGGTCATAAGGTGCGTACCAATGTCAATGCGCAATCATCAGCCATCAGCGCTTTGTTAATTGCCTTGGTGAGTATATCGGGTGCGACCTTAACTGCCTGTAGTCCGTCATCGGCGCCGCCATCCCCAACGTCACAATCGGCTTCGACCACCGCTTCGAGTGCTAATGGCAATCATGCCAGTAATACCAATGCGACGCCAAATGCAAGTATTGCGAGTACAACTGCAGCAGTGCCCAATCAACTCACGATTTACACCTCCATTGACAAAGCGGCGCTTGAGCCGTTATTAACTAGCTATGCTAGGCAAATCAATGTGCCGATTCATATCGTGCAAGATGAGCCAATGTCAATTTTGGCACGGTTAAAAGCAGAAGGTGCCAATAGCCCTGCGGATGTGATTTTGACTGAAGATGCGGGTATTTTTAGTACCGCAGTCGAAGAGGGGCTGTTACAACCCTTTAATGCCGAAAAAGCAGTGGCGCATGTCCCAGAGCGTTACCGCGATCCTGATGGCAATTGGATTGCGTTATCTAGCTACGCGCGTACCGCAGTGTATGATAGTCGTGTACTCCATACCAATGATATCTCAAGCTATGCCGACTTGTCTAAACTAAAATGGTCACAAAAACTGTGCCTAAGCCAAGGCAAATATATCCCTAATCAGTCACTGGTGGTCAATCTCATCAATAATCTGGGCGATAAACGCACCCAAGAAGTGATGCAAGGCTGGCTTGCCAATCTAAGCGTGCCCGTGCTGCTGGATGACAGTGAAGTGCTAAAGGCCATAGAAAGCGGTAAATGCCAAATCGGTCTGGTCAACAGCAACCACTACGGACGCTATCTACAAGCGCATCCCGATACCCCGATTAAAATCAAATGGATCAATAAGGGCTACGGCGGCGTCAGTACCAACATCACAGGGGTTGCCATTCCCCATGCCGCCAAGCATACCGAGTTGGCGCTGGGGCTGATTGAATGGCTGGCTGCCAAAGATCAGCAATCACTGTATGCCAGTTTAAGTAACACCTTTCCGATTGACCCCAATGCCGAAGCCTCAGTATTACTCAAGTCTTGGGGGGATATCGAAGTCAGCCCGATACCTGTGAGATTTTATGGCGAAAGACAAGCGCTGGCAGTCGATTCAATGCAGCAAGCGGGTTATTACTAATTAGCTTTGCTCACCAAAAAATGCAAATAACGCCCTAGCCATTTATATGGGTCTTGTCCGCTATAGGCGACTTCCATATCAATCACCGCTTGTGGATTGGTATGTCCACCACGCTTGAGCGGTGAGTAATCATGAAACACCCGTAACCCTGAGGTATGCAAGATTTGGTAGTGATGGTCATTAATCCAAGCAATCACCTCATCTTTTGCCACCGGGTGATTGGGCGTCAAACTGCCATTATCGGCTTTAAAATCTTTGTTATGTAGTAGATTAAAATTGCCCATCACCAAGTTACGATACACAAAGCTGGCAGGGTTATAAAAACACAGCGATAGCACCCCTTTTTCAGCGCCATCATCGACAAGCCACCGATCAAAAAAATCCATAATCAGTTTTGGCTCAGCCAACCACTCAAGCACCGCATGGCATAGGATTAAATCGTATTTGCCCGTTAATTTATCATCCAATTGCTGATAAGGGCAGGTATGCCAGGTGATATTTTGTGCCGCCTCGCCTGCGTTTTGTTTGGCAATCTCAAGCATATTGGCAGAGATGTCATTGATGGTGACGTCATGCCCGTCTTTGGCAAGTTCGATACTGATTTGCGCCAAGCCTGCACCAACATCCAATACGCGAAGGGGTCGGTTGTGTGTCTGTTGCCATGACTTTACCCAGCCAAAGATATCATGGCGCAGCACGGCAAGGCGAATTTCACCTTTTAAGCCGCCGTATATTTTTTTTTCAAAATGCGCGCTGATGTCATCAAAATTGCGGTCTTGGTTCATCATACAAGATTTTTCAGTCCGCGTTGTTTTTCGCGTTGATAATCACGCTCTTTTAAGGTGGCGCGTTTATCGTGCAGTTTTTTACCCTTAGCAAGGGCAATTTCGCATTTGACGCGTCCATGACTCCAGTACACTTTGAGCGCGACACAGGTATGACCTTTTTGGTTGACCATGCCAAAGAGCTTATCAATCTCGCGGCGGTGCAGCAGCAGCTTACGGGTGCGAAGGGGGTCAGCGACAATGTGAGTCGATGCCGATAGCAGCGGCTGAATGTGCGCGCCAAACAAAAAGGCTTCACCATCTCTAAAAATCACATAGCTTTCGGTGATACGCATTTTACCGGCACGGATGGATTTGACTTCCCAGCCGAGTAGCTCAAGCCCCGCTTCAAAGCTTTCTTCAATAAAATACTCGTGACGCGCTTTTTTGTTGCTAGCAATCAGGCTAGGCATTTTTGGTTTTTTAGTCATTTAGGTTTCCTTGCTGCAACATCGCGGACGTACCCAATGCTGCACAGCGTGTGTTAATCATCTTATTGCCATAATCTTATTACAACAATCGTGTTGCCATAAATCAGTATGACAAGCCGTTTAATATGGCGATAAATCCCAATAAATCAATTCATAGATTTCGATTATTAAATTTAAGTTTTTGATTGCTAGGCGTTACCCTAATTTTTCATTAAGCTTTGGGTAAAATGCTGCAAAGCTGTCATGATAACACGCTAAACACAAATTGATAGTGAGATTTGATTGTTAATTGGGGTCAAATTTTGCTAGGATTAGCAACAAACTAGCAATCTTTGTTTTAATCATATTGTTAGCACCAAATAGCGCATTATTTATCATAAAGAGACAGCCATGTCAGCAGCCAGCCAGCCACTTGCCACCCCTTATACTAAAATTATCTATCCGGGTACATTTGACCCGATTACCAAAGGGCACCTTGATTTGATTAAGCGCGCTTGCCGCCTGTTTGATGAGGTGATTGTCGCGGTGGCGATTGGTCATCATAAAAAACCGCTATTTACTTTAGAGGAACGGATTGGATTGGTAGAAAAAGCCTGTCATGATAAAGATTTGAGCAATATATCTGTGATTGGCTTTGATGGGTTGTTGGTGGATTTGGCAAAAAATCAACAAGCCACCGGTGTACTGCGTGGACTACGGGCAATGTCAGATTTTGAGTATGAATTTCAGCTCGCCAATCTCAATCGTGAACTAGACCCAAACTTTGAAGCGGTGTTTTTGACCCCATCGCAGCAATATTCTTTTATCTCCTCAACGCTGGTGCGCGAAATTGGCAAATTAGACGGTGATGTGAGTAAATTTGTACCGCCGTGTGTCGAAGAGGCATTTGAACGAAAAAAACAACAGGGTTGGTAAGTCGTGGTAAAATAAACGTTTCTTGGTAAACGTTTTAAAAGCTATGGCATTAATAATCACTGATGAATGTATCAACTGCGATGTCTGCGAGCCCCTTTGCCCCAACGATGCGATTTATGTGGGCGAGTTGATTTATGAAATTGACCCTGCGCTGTGTACCGAGTGTGTCGGTCATTTTGATGAGCCGCAGTGTTCGCTGTTTTGTCCTGTACCTGATTGTATCCCAAAAGATCCCAACTATCTAGAGACGCCAGCGCAGTTGCTGCTCAAATTTGAGCGCATCACCCAAACTAAAACCAGTCAATAAATTTTCACAACTGCTATTTTCACAGCGTCGATTTTTAACAACGCTATTGTAGATAAGGAATGTCTATGCCCGCCAATAAAGCAGAACTGAGTGCTTTTCTGAAGCAATCTTTCCCCCAAGCCAACTGCCATATCGAATCGGTTGGTAACGGTCAAGCCATTGTATCCCATCCTATCGGTGATGATGAATTACGACCGGGTGGCACGGTATCAGGGCCTGTGATGATGAAAGTGGCCGATGTTGCGCTATATGTGGCTATTTTGGGCGAAATCGGTATCGTGCCATTGGCAGTGACTACCAATCTTAACGTGTCTTTTCTGCGAAAACCCTCTGCACAAGCCAACCTTATCGCCAAATGCCAGCTTATCAAAGTCGGGCGCACGCTTGCGGTAGGCGATGTATTGATTTATTCAGAAGGTGATGACAGACCTGTGGCGCATGCAGTCGGTACGTATGCGTTGCCTGCTGACCGTGACTAAATAGATAAAGCCTGTTATAATGCTTGCCTTGGCAGACCAGACGAACGCTGCTTGCCCCTGTTTACAGTGGGTAAGGGGAGGAAAGTCCGGGCTACACAGGGCAGAGTGCCAGCTAACGGCTGGGGGGCGTAAGCCTACGACAAGTGCAGCAGAGAGTAGACCGCCTTAGCAATAAGGTAAGGGTGAAAGGGTGGGGTAAGAGCCCACCGCATGACTGGTAACAGTTCATGGCAAGGTAAACTCCACTCGTAGCAAGACCAAATAGGTGTCCGTATGGCGTTGCCCGCGTTGGACACGGGTAGGTTGCTTGAGCGTATTGGTAACGATACGCCTAGATGAATGTTCGTCCTAGACAGAACCCGGCTTATCGGTTTGCCATGCTTATTTTAATCAGCCTATTGTTATCAATAGGCTTTTTATTTTTGTGGATGACAATAATACCGTTTTAACTTTCCGATTTAGTAGATTTGAGATTAGCCACTAACCTTGAAACGGCAGGGTGAAATTTCGAATACGCATAAAGCGTTTACTAAACAGTGATTTGATAGGTTTTTGCGGCGTGATGTAAGTGATTCTTTGCTCTGACATGATATCAATCAGCTTGACGACTTCTTGCATGCCCCAACTATACACATCAAATGATTCTATAAAAGCATGGTGTTTAAAGAGATAGGAATGCTTGGATAAATCAAAACAACCCATAAACCAGTTGTCAAATATGGTATTTGAAATATAGCCTTGACCAATGAGTTTGATATGGGTGTGGCGATCATCTTGTTTTAACGCATGAAGTAAGTTTGCACACGCTAACTCATCGCCTTCATAATACTGAAAAAATTTACCCGCATCGTACAGCAAAAAACCAGTGATACCAGAGCTGGTATTGTTTTTGATAGATTGGTTCAGAATTTGGGTAAACGTATGTTGATTCAACGCCGCAGTCAGCGTTATCTCACTACAATAAGCCATAAAGTATTTTTGTGACATCCCAATAGTCCTTGGTAAGTGGTACGTGAATATGAATTCCAAATAATTGCTATTATCTGCTACAGCCGCTTGCAACATTATATAAATTTGCAAATTAAAATAGTCATGATAGTCAATATTAGAAAAAATACCAATTACATTTGTGTTGTAATTCTAAAATCTATCCTATATTTGACCAATATCGTGAGCGAAAAAAAACCGCTTGAATCAGCGGTTTATTAAACCAAAAGCAACCCAAAAACAACTCAGAAATAATCCAGAAGTAACGCAAAAGTTACTTCAAGGATGGCGGCTGATGAGGGTGCCAACGCCTTTATCGGTAAAGACCTCTAGCAAAGTCGCATGCGGGACACGACCATCGACAATCACCGCACTTTTTACCCCGTTTTTTACCGCTTCTAGCGCATAGCTGATTTTTGGAATCATGCCGCCAGAGATAGTGCCATCGGCAATCATCTCATCCACCTTGCTAGGGGTAAGTCCAGTGGCAACATTGCCTTCTTTATCAAGCACCCCTTTGATGTTGGTGAGTAAAATCAGTTTTTCCGCGAGCATGAACTCAGCGACTTTCCCCGCCACCACATCGGCATTGATATTGTAAGTATTGCCTTCATCATCCACGCCAAGCGGTGCGATGACAGGAATAAAGTTAGAGGCAATCATCAAATCAATCACATCGCGATTGATGCTGACCACATCACCCACAAATCCCAAATCAATTTGTTGTTGGTTGCCTTGTTCATCCGTTTTGGTCATGGGTAATTTTTTAGCGCGAATGAGACTGGCATCTTTACCGGTTAAGCCAATAGCACGACCACCGTGTTTGTTGATGAGATTGACGATAGATTTGTTGACGCTACCACCAAGTACCATTTCCACCACATCCATGGTGGCTTTGTCGGTCACTCGCATGCCATCAATGCGGTCAGAGCTGCGCCCCAATTCTTTAAGCAAGTTATCGACTTGTGGACCGCCGCCATGGACCACCACAGGATGAATGCCTACGGTTTTTAACATGACGATATCTCTGGCAAAAGAACTCTCTAATATCGGATCAGTCATGGCATTGCCGCCGTATTTGACTACCATTACTTTACCTTCAAAACGCTGGATGTAGGGTAGTGCTTCGGTCAATACGTCAGCGGTATGCATGGCTTGCTCAAGATCTAATGCCATTTCAAATCCTTATATAATTTTGCTAGAGACGTTTTTTAAAATGCGATTTTACAAGCGGTGTTTATACAGGCTGAATTTGTGCGACTTGTTCGGCAAGGTTGTCATCAATCGTACGACATAAGTCAACAAAAATAGATTGAATATGCCGCAGCTCGGCGACGTCATTGGCAGAAAAACGCACGGTCAAAAAACTGCCCGTATTTGACTTGCGTAAAATACCAAATCCCTCCGCAAAATCCAAGCGTAACCCATCAATCGTATTGACATTTTTGACCGCAAATGAGGATTTTAACCGTTTAAACGGCTTTTTCCCCAGTGCCGTGATACGAGCAATCACGGTTTGACCATAATGGTTATCGGCGATAGGTAAGTACATATCCGCCGTACTAATACAAGTGGGCAAACTCGCTAGGATATCGTTAAGGCTGATAGGTTGATGGCTCAGCCAATTGAGCAAGCGGGCAGCTGCGTACATGGCGTCGTCATGTAGCACAAAATAGCCATCGTTAAAAATAAAATGCCCTGATAACTCACCTGCAAAAATCGCGTTGTCTGATTTGTTTTGTAGCGACTTTCGCATCAAGCTACTGCCAGTTTTGGTCATCATCGGGGCGGCGCCATGCGAAGCGATGAGATTGGGTACATGATGCGAGCATTTGACATCAAAAATGACTTTTTTAGCAATTGATGTGTCCACACTGGGCAATTCTTCAATGGCAATGCGAGAGAGTAGATAAAGCAAATTGTCAGGGCTAATCATCTGACCCTGTGCATCAATTACCATCACCCGATCGCCATCGCCATCAAAAGCCAAGCCAATATCTGAGCCTGTAGCTTTGACTGTGTGAGCTAATTGTGTCAAGCGATTGGACTGCGTTGGGTCTGGGTTACCTTGGGGAAAATTGCCATCGGGGGAGGCGTTTAGCATGATGCAACAATAGCCAAGCTGGCTAAATAGAGCCTCTGCAAAATCACTGGTCGCACCATGCATACAGTCGATGACAATTTGCTGAGGTGCATGAAAATAGGTAGTTTGAGTGAGTTTAGCTTGATTGATGTGAGTAAAAGCCTGCTCGATAGCCTGGATATAAGTTGCAAAAAAATCCTTGGGCGTTGTATAAGTAGTTTGCCTGATGGCATCAATAAGCCTGTCATCAGGCACGATGGCTTTGTAGCCAATTAAAGCCTCATAAAGCTGCTGCACATCATCACCGCTTGGCGACTCATGATTGATGAGCCATTTAATGCCATTGATATGTTTTTGCGAATGACTGGCGGTGACCATCAGCCCATTACCGGAAAATTGCTGTGCCATAAATGCCATCATCGGTGTGGTTGTCAGTCCCAACCACTGCACCACTAGACCGGCTTGCTGGCAAGCATACGCCATATATTTGGCAATTTCTTGGCTTTGGTGGCGAGCATCGTAACCGATGACAACTGTAGGTTTGTTCACCGCTAAAGTTGGCGTTGCTGTCATTTGGTGAGCATAGACAAAAAGCTCAGCAAATACCCTTGCCAATGACCACACAAAATCATCAGTAAATAAGGTGACATCACCACGAATATCGTAAGCTTTAAAAAGGGATTTTTGCGGAAAAAAAGGATGAATAAACAGAGTATTCATAAAAAAAACATCTAACTGATTTTATACTACCAAAATCATAGCATTGAAATTTGGCAAAATAATTAAATACTCTGTTATAAATTGTTAAAAAAAAATGAGAAAACGGTAACAATTAATGGGTGCCTGTAGAACCAAAACCGCTTTCACCGCGTACACTGATATCAGAAAATTCGCCGACAATTTCAAAGGTTGGACGTGCAATCGGCACCACCAAGTACTGCGCCATTTTCTCGCCTGGTTGTAACACATAATCGGTTTGACTACGGTTCCAGATAGAGACCATTAATTCGCCTTGGTAATCAGCATCAATCACACCCGTCAGATTACCGAGGACGATACCATGCTTATGTCCCAGCCCTGAGCGTGGCATGATAAACCCGACATAATCAGGGTCTTGAATATAGATGGCGAGTCCTGTACCAATCAACTGGCTTTCACCAGCTTTTATGGTGATAGGCTCATCGATACAAGCACGTAAATCTATGCCCGCAGAGCCGTCTGTCGCGCGATGAGGTAGGGGAAATTTATCATCATTACCAATTTTGGGGTTTAAAATCTTGACTTGTACTTGCTTCATGCTTACCAACTTATCTTGAATTTATAAAAAATTGTAAAAAACTACTATATTATAAACCTAAATGGCACGATACTGAGCGAATACCAAAGTAAGTTTTCTTAACCAAAAAGAAGAAACCAAAAAAAAGAGCAGCCATAAGCTACTCTTTTGTATTGATATCCAGTATTCATCTATTAATTCAATTAGCAATTCAATTAGAATTTATAGTGAGCACCGACAGTGACTAAGTCTGAGTCAACTGAAACATTATTTGTTACGTCAACTGAAGGCAGACGCGTATATTCAGCTTCTACAGACGCATTTGGTGAAAGGTTATAACCTAAACCGACACCACCTGCAAGACCTGACTCATCATATTTATCATCACCAAAATCAACTTGGGTTTGCGCAATACCTAATTTACCTTTGGCATAAACATTCGATGCTGGAAATTGGTATTTATAAGTACCATATAAACCTGCCGTGTTAGTGCTAATTTCACCTACTTTCGTACCGCGATATTTTAGATCTTCTTTTGAAGAGTCTACATATTCAACTTCTGCACCAAAGTTAGGGGTAAAATTATAACCTGCATACACACCATAAGCGGTTTGGTTATCAGTATCAAGACGGTCAACATCAGTATTAAATTGACCCGCTTTGACACCTACATAGGGTTGACCGGTGTAGCCAACAGTATTGGTTTGGTAAAGTGCAGCATTTGCACCTGCAGTCACAACTGTACCTGCAATTAAAGCTAAAAGGGTTTTATTTAAAGTTTTCATCGTCTTCTCCTTCAGAAGTTTTTTGAAAAGTATCACAACAAGCCATGTAAAATTATTAGTTAAGTTAATTTGAATCTTTGGAATTCAAATATTGCCCTGCTTGTTTTGTTAAAGCCATCATAGCAAAATAAATTTAGATTACTGTCTGTGTTTAACAGGTCGGACGTTAAGTTATGAAATGAAATTTGCCAAAAAGGTAAATAAGCTACTTATTTGAAATTTTTTGTTACATCTCCTGTCAAGCACCAGTTTTTTAAGAAATATTTAGTTACATTTACTTAGATATTTGGGTCAAATATTTGTCATACAGGCTGTTTTTCAATAAAAAAAGGGCTTAAAGTTACCTTTTTCGCCCTTTTTTCTACGCAGCAGTTTATTATCAAGTAATTATTTGGCGGCTTTGCTTTTGAGTAACGCCTGAATATTGGCCAAATAATCCTCTGCGGTTTTCTTGGGTTGATGCGCTGCCGCTGATTTTTTCATGCCAGGGGCATCGATATGTTCTGCCGGCAGTTCGTCGATAAATCGGCTAGGGGTGGTGGTTTTCATTTGCCCGCCTGCACGGCGCTGGGCAGCCATCGTCATGGTCAGCTCTTTACGGGCACGGGTAATCCCCACGTACATCAAACGTCGTTCTTCCTCGATGGATTCAGCAATAATGGAGTTTTTATGCGGTAATAGTTCTTCTTCAAGTCCCATGATATAGACATAATCAAACTCAAGCCCTTTAGCGGCGTGTAGTGTCATCAGATTGACTTTATTGGTATTTTCCTCTTCCTGCTGCTGCTCAAGCATATCAAGTAACACAAGCTTACGAATGACTGCATCAATGGTGCGATCATCGTCATCATCCGCGCGGTTAATCAGGTTTTGGATACTGGCGTAAAGCGTCTCGATATTATCAATACGAATTTTTTCTTGCTGTGGGGTTTTTGCTTCGCTTCGTACCAAATCGATATAGCCAGTTTCATCAATCATTTGCTTGACCAGCGGCACAGGGTCGGGATGCTGGTATAGCTCTTGGGTGTAACGCTCAATAAAATCAGCAAATTCTTTAAGCTCGCCACTGGCTTTTTTGGGTAACACATGCGTCAGTCCACTATGACCACTTGCCATCAAGAGCGAGACTTGGTGTTCTTGGGCAAATAGTCCGAGCTTTTCAAGGCTGGCAGGTCCAAGCCCACGTTTTGGGGTATTGATAATGCGTAAAAAGGCACTGTCGTCTTCAGGATTTAGAATCAAGCGCAAATAGCTCATAATGTCTTTGATTTCACTACGGGCAAAGAACGACGTGCCGCCCGATAACTTATAAGGAATTTGCAGCTGACGTAGCTGGGCTTCCAACATACGCGCCTGAAAGTTACTACGATACAGTACCGCATAATCTTGCCATTCATTGGCATTGCGAAGTTTGTGGGTGATGATTTCTTTGGCAACGCGCTCTGCTTCATCATCATCGTTACGACAATTGATGATGCGAATCAGCTCGCCATGCCCTTTATCTGACCATAATTTTTTTTCAAATAAATGCTCATTATTGGTAATCACTGAGTTGGCAGCGTGCAAAATACGCGACGTAGAGCGATAGTTTTGCTCAAGCTTAACCACTTTTAATTTGGGAAAATCCTCTTGCAGCAGTGCCATGTTTTCAGGTTTTGCCCCACGCCATGCATAGATGGATTGGTCATCATCACCCACCACCGTAAAACGCGGCTGCACGCCCACTAGCAGTTTAATCAATTCATATTGCGCGGTATTGGTGTCTTGGTATTCATCTACCAATAGATAGCGTATGCGATTTTGCCATTTGTCACGTACTTGGCTATTTTCTTGCAACAGCCGTGTCGGCATTACAATTAAGTCATCAAAATCCACCGCATTGTAGGCACGTAGGTTACGCTCGTAGAGTTGATACAGCGTTGCAAATAGCATATCTTCAGGGTCGGTGAGCGTATCTGCTGCTTTTTCAGGGGGGATGAGGTCGTTTTTCCAATCCGAAATCATTTTGATAGCTTTACCGACCAATTCGCGGCTCTCGGCCCCGCTCATGTTGTCTCGCACCATCAAATCCATCAACAGCCGCTTGCTATCTTCGGCATCCATGATGGAAAAATTGCCTTTAAGCGGCGTATGCAATAACTCGTAACGTAAAAACTGCAAGCCAAATTGGTGAAAAGTCGAGACAGTTAAGCCTTTGGTTTTATCACTTGGCAATAATTTTTGCACACGGGCTTTCATCTCGCGAGCCGCTTTGTTGGTAAAGGTGACCGCAGTGATACGCTCGGCTGGCATTTGGCATTCTTCAATCAGATAAGCGATTTTACGGGTAATCACCGATGTCTTACCCGAACCTGCACCTGCCAGTACCAGCAAGGGTCCAGAGACATATTGCATGGCTTCTTGTTGGCGAGGGTTTAATTGGCTCATAGTCGCTTCCACCGTTAATAAAAGTTGCTCAGTAAAAAATGGACAATCGACTATTATAGTCTAAAGCGCAAAAGATAAGGACATAGTTGGCGGTAAAATTTTGAGAAATAATCGGTGCAACAATTGATAACCCAGTGGTCGTCAATGACTGCCATAAAAAAAAGATGCGGCATCGCATCTTCTGTTAATTAAATTGATAACAATATATTAATTATGGGTAGACAATACCACCTGTTGGCTCGGCTGATTTAAGGTACTAACAACCGCATCAGTCGGACTTATCGATGGCTGAGTATCCGTTGTCAAATCAGCAGAAAGTTTAAAGCTGAGTGCCAAAAAGTAATCAATTATTACAAAACGCTAAAAATGACGCCAAAAAAGGCTCGTCCAAAATTAGTAAGCTTAGTGAATACGGGTAAATAGGTAAATAAGAATTAATATTTTTGCTTTAGCTTCTTTACTTTCACTTATTGTGCATGAAATTGACTGATTAACTAAGTTTATATTTAGTAAATAAATGGGTAAAAAAATAATTAAAGTTAACAGATTTGTTATTCTCTATGACATTAAGTAAGTTTTTATAGGGCTCGTTATAGCGCTCGATGCTTTTAAGTTAATAAATGTAACATCAAAAAAAGGCGACACTGATTGATAAACCAGTGTCGCCGTTAGTTTTAATCAAGCTTTAGAAAATTATTGATTGAGCTTTTGGGCCGCTGTCATTGCAAAATAAGTTAAGATACCATCGGCACCTGCACGGCGAAACCCTAACAGCGATTCCAAAATAACGTCCTCGCTTAACCAGCCGTTTTGTATCGCTGCCATGTGCATGGCATATTCACCTGATACTTGATACGCATAAGTCGGCACGCCAAACGTGTCTTTAACCTCGCGTACCAAATCAAGATAAGGCTGACCTGGTTTGACCATTACCATGTCCGCGCCTTCTTGGATGTCAAGGGCGACTTCATGCAGGGCTTCGGCGCGATTACCAAAATCCATTTGGTATTGTTTTTTGTGTCCGCCTTTAAGGTTGCCTGCGCTGCCGACGGCATCACGAAACGGTCCATAATACGCAGACGCGTATTTGGCAGAATACGCCATAATGGCGGTATTAATAAAATTTTCTCCATCCAATGCTTGGCGAAGCGCGGCAATACGACCATCCATCATATCGCTTGGCGAGATGATATCCGCGCCTGCACGGGCGTGGCTCAGGGCTTGTTTGGCGAGGATGTCAACGGTGATGTCATTGAGCACGTAGCCATTGTCATCGACAATACCGTCTTGACCATGGGTGGTATAGGGGTCGAGCGCCACATCAGTCATCACTACCATCTCAGGTAAGGCGTCTTTAATTGCTTTGATAGCAGTGCAGGCAAGACCGTTCTCATCATAGGCGTGTTCAGCCTGTAGCGATTTGAGGCTTGGGCTAATGACAGGGAACAAATCAATGGTGGTGACGCCTAGACTGAGTAGTTGCTTGGCATACTCAATTAGCAAGTCCACGCTCAAACGCTCAACGCCTGGCATGCTTGCCACAGCTTGGCGCTGCTGTTTACCCTCAATGACAAACACGGGCGCAATCAGATGCTTGGGTTCAATGCTGGTTTCTTGCACCATGGCGCGGATATTGTCGTTGTAACGTAGGCGACGTAAGCGAGTATTGGGGAATGAACGGTTAAAAATATAACTCATAAAAACCTCTTATTATCGAGTGACACTTATTATCAAGTAACGTTATCAAGTAACGCAGAAATTGTATAAGGCTAAATAAGCAAAATTTGCTAGAATGATAATTTTTTAAAAAGCTATCTTACCACAATCTACTTACGCATGGAGGGCGCCGTGAGTTTAAACCCTGTAAATGCCAATCAATTAGCCGCTCAGTCATCGACTGACAGCACTAACATGACTGACACAATGTCTAAAGAAAATGATGAGCATTCTGATTTGGCAAACGAGTCGCAACTGCAGCTCAATGAAGACAGTGAGCATCACGCCATCAGCAAACCTAGTATTGATGTGCTAGGGCAGCAGCTCGCCAACATCATGTCCCAAAGCCCATTTGTGGCGCATACCTTTACTACCTATCATTATGAAGATGGCAAAGTATATGGTAAGGTCAAGTCCAATCCCGCCCTCATCGGCAATCCAAATTTTGAGATTTTGCATGGCGGTATGACGGCGACGCTATTAGATACCATAGGCGGGCTTGAAGGCATGCTGGAAATCTATCGTCGTGACCAAGGCACGTTTGAAGAGCAGACCAAAAAAATCAAACGCATGGCAACCGTCGATTTGCGTGTTGATTATCTAGCCCCTGGGCGCGGTCATGAGTTTATGGTCACAGCCGAAGTGATTCGTATGGGACGCAAAGGCTGCACCACGCGGATGATGTTGGTCAATGATGAAGGAAAACTCATCGCGCATGGCATCGCCAGTTATGCGTTTTAAAACAGCCATTTATAGTAAAAAACCCATAAAAAACCCACAGTGATGTGGGTTTTTTACTATAACAGCTTACGGCTAATCTAATGCACTAGGTCTAATGGACAAGGTCTAATGTATCAGGGTTGCACGGTGGTTGTGGTAGTCGTTGTTGAGGTCGTTTTAGTAGTCACTTGGGCAGGCTGATGGGCTGCATCAGTAATTTTTTGCTGGGCATTGTTGGCAACCTGTGACAACTTGGTGCTGAAATTCGTATGTTTTTCTGTGGGTGTTTCGAGCGGTACATCGCGACTCACCCCGCCACCTAAAACTTGGTATAGCTGAATTTGACTGAGCAATTGCGACTGCTTGGTATTTAGAATACTTTGTTGGCTGCTATAAATCGAACGCTGTGCATCTAATACGCCCAAATAATTGTCTAAACCTGCTTTGAAGCGCGCTTGAACAATTTGATAGTATTTTTGGTTGGCAGCGAGCGACTGGTTGTACGCGGTCAACTGCTGATTTAACGTTGCGCGATTGGCAAATACGTCATTGACTTCTTTAAAAGCGGTTTGAATCGCTTTTTCATAAGTATTTAGCGCTTGTTGTTGCTCGATTTCACTCACTTGGTAGTTGGCTTTACGTAGACCTGCATCAAAAATCGGCAAGCTCACACTCGGTCCAAAACCCCAGCTAAATGCGCCTGTTTTAAACAAATCGCCTAAGCTTGAACTGGCAGCACCCACATTGCCCGATAGGCTAATGGTTGGATAAAACGCAGCGCGCGCGGCGTTAATATTTGCGCCTGCGGCTTTTAAGTTATATTCCGCTTGACGCAAATCAGGACGATACAATAACAAATCACTGGGTAAGCCCGTGCCAAAAATACGATTATTGGTGATGCTACTAATGCCCGCTGCAGGTAGTAGGCTATTATCCACAGGGGCGCCTACTAGGTAGCGTAGGGCATTTTGGTTGGTCAACAAATTGGTTTGTGCTTGGGCGATAGACACTTTGGCGGCTTCAACCGCCGCTTGGGCTTGTACGCTAGTTAGCTGCGAATCAAGACCTGCTTTAAAACGCAGCTGGTTAATGCGAAGTGAATCTTGGCGCGTGGCTAAGGTTTGTTTGGCAAGTTGCAGTTGTGCCAGATTATAGCTGTATGCCACATAGCTTTGCGCAATGTTACTAATCAAGCTAATTTGCGCGGCATCTTTGGCAGCAGTGGTGGCAAGATAGTTTTGTAAGGCGGCATCTTTGAGGCTCGCAATACGTCCCCAAAAGTCAAACTCGTAACTTGACATTGCCAAACCGACATTATAAGTACTACTAGGATTGGCATCTATTGAATTTTTTGCACCGTAAGAATATGAGCCAGAACTATTGATAGTAGGCACATCGGCGATATCTTGGATTTGGTATTGTGCGCGGGCTTTTTGAATCGCCAAAATCGTGGCACTGATGTCTTTATTATTGTCTAACCCCAATTGAATCAGTTGTTTTAGCTTGGCATCGCTATAAAAGTCCTGCCAACGCTGAGACGCGATACTCGGCTGATTGGTGCCGCTAACAGTCTGACTGTCATAGGTTTCATAAGGCTGATTAATTGCGATATGCGGCTGCGCCACGACAGGCTCAGTTTTGGCTTTTGGAATGGTTTGACAAGCGCTGAGCGATAGTAGGGTGGCTACTATAGCGGTCAGGGGTACTAGGCGAAAGGTAGAATCCATATAACTTACCTGTATCAACATAATGTGTTTGTTATTGTAAAAGATTAAATGGGTAAAATGTTTACCCATTTATGTCTTATTGATGGTTTGATGGTGAACCGCCATCAGGCTTATAGAGGCTCACCTGTGTTGGCTGAGTGACAGCGACAGGTTCAGCGGCATTAGGTGAGTAAGGTGATACGGGCTCTAAGTCACCATTATTGCCGTCATTGGGGTCATGCGGTTTGTTACCTTTAATCAGTGAGCGTATCCACACATAGAACATTGGGATAAAGAACACCCCTAGGATAGTTGCACTGACCACACCGCCTAACACACTCGTACCAATCGCATTTTGGCTACCTGAGCCTGCGCCTGTTGCCAAGAATAAGGGTACCACACCAATACCAAACGCCAATGATGTCATAATAATCGGGCGTAAGCGTTGGCGAGCAGCGACAGTAACCGAGTCATATAGACTATGTCCCAAATCTTGTCGTTCTTTGGCAAATTCAATAATCAAAATCGCATTTTTGGCTGATAAACCGACAACGGTCAGCAGACCCACTTGCAAATAAATATCGTTTGAAAGCCCGCGTAAACCGGTAAACAGCGCAGCACCCAATACCCCAAGTGGCACAACAAGCAGCACTGCAAAGGGAATTGACCAGCTTTCATACAGCGCAGCTAAACATAAGAACACCACGAAAATCGAAATCGCGTACAGCATAGGTGCTTGGGCGCCAGATTTTTTCTCTTCTAATGATAAACCTGTCCATTCATAACTGATGCCTTTTGGCAGTTTGGCAATCATTTGTTCCATCGCCGTCATCGCTTGACCGGTACTAAGTCCTGGCGCTGCGTTACCTTGTAAGTTCATCGATGACAAGCTGTTATAACGCGTTAGCGTAGGCGAACCATACTGCCATTCACCGGTAGCAAATGAGCTAAACGGAATCATCTGATTGTCACTGTTACGTACATACCATTTGTTGATGTCCTCTGGGGTGGTACGGCTCTCAGCTTCACCTTGCATATACACTTTTTTGATACGACCACGATCCATAAAGTCATTGACGTAGCTACTACCCCAAGCGGTACTAAGAACACTGTTAATCAGGCTCGGCGCGACACCCATCGCAGCAGCAGCATCATAATTGACGTTGACTTTATATTGGGGTGAATCTTCTTGTCCATTTGGACGCACGCCACTGACTTGTTTATTTTGCGCCGCCATGCCCAGTAGCATGTTACGGGCTTGCAGCAAGCCTTCGTGACCTAAGTTGCCGGAGTCTTGTAGCTGCAGATCAAAACCCGTTGCCGTACCCAAACCTTGAATAGCAGGCGGTGAAATGGCATATACTTGGGCTTCATTGACTTGGGTCATAAAATAACCCATGGCACGTTTGGCAATCGATTGCGCGGTATTTTCTTTACCCGGGCGCTCATCCCAATCTTTTAAGCGCACAAATGCCAATCCCATGTTTTGCCCTTGACCGGCAAAACTAAAGCCATTGACCATAAATACAGATTCTACAAGGTCTTTTTCTTGGGTTTTATAATAGGCGTTGACCTTTTCCATAACCGCTTGCGTTTGATTTTGGGTACTACCGGCAGGCAGTTGCACCAATGTGAACAGCACACCTTGGTCTTCTTCGGGAATAAACGAACTTGGAATACGGGTAAATAAGAACACCAATGCCGCAATCACCAAAGCATAAGGTATCATATACAACCAGCGCATTTTGATACTGCGACCCACAAAGCTTTCATAGCCTTTACTAAGACGCATAAACATACGGTTAAATGCGCCAAAGAAACCGGTCTGATGCCCGCTGTGTTTGTCATGGGCTTTAGTGCGTTTGAGGATAGTCGCACATAGGGCAGGGGTGAAAATCAACGCAACTAGGGCAGATAGTACCATGCTGCTGATAAGCGTCACTGAGAACTGTCGATAAATCACCCCAGTTGAGCCGCCAAAGAATGCCATCGGTAAAAATACCGCCGACAAAATCAAGGCAATACCAATCACCACTTTACTGATTTCGCGCATCGATTCACGGGTGGCTTCCAGTGGCGTCATGTCTGGATTTTCTTCCAGCAAACGCTCAACGTTTTCGACCACGACAATCGCGTCATCGACTAATAGACCGATGGATAACACCATGGCAAACAGCGTCAACACATTGATGCTATAGCCAAATGCGTACAAAATACCAAACGTACCCAGTATTACCACAGGTACTGCCAACGTAGGAATAATCGTTGCGCGCCAGCTTTGTAAAAACAAGAACATCACTAAGAATACCAGTGCAATCGCTTCAGCAAGTGTTCTGACCACTTCCTCAATCGACAAACGTACAAATGGCGTGGTGTCATAGGCAACTGAGGCTTTTAAGCCCGCAGGAAAATTAGGTTCAAGCTCTTTAAGTTTGGCTTCTACGGCATCACGTGTGCTTAAAGCATTGGCGCCAGATGACAGTGAGATACCGATACCTGCCGCATCTTTGCCATTGTAGCGGGCAATCTCGCTGTAGCTTTCACTACCAATTTCCACTTTGGCGACATCACCCAAGCGAATTTGCGCACCATCTGTATTACTTTTAAGCAAAATATTACGAAATTGCTCTGGGGTTTGTAAGTAACTTTGCACGGTCACTGTGGCATTAATGGCTTGACGGGCTTCGTCAGTCGGCGTTTGTCCTAGCTGACCGGCTGATACTTGCGCGTTTTGCGCTTGAATTGCGCTGGTGATATCCGAGGGTATTAAGCCATAGGTACGAAGTTTTTCAGGGTCTAACCAAATACGCATGGCATACGCAGAGCCAAACACATTGACGTTACCTACACCCTCGACACGGCTGATCTGGTCAACCACGTTGGAGTTGAGATAATCGGCAATATCGGCACGATCCATACTGCCATCTTCAGATGTCATCGCCAGTACCATCAAGAAGCCACTCGTGGACTTATTGACGTTGACCCCCATGCGCTGCACCATCTCTGGCAGCGAACTCATGGCAGATTGCAGTTTGTTTTGGACTTGGACTTGTGCCGTATCGGGATCTGTCCCGTTCTCAAAGGTCAAGGTAATTTGCGCAGCGCCACTTGATGATGAACTTGAGGACATATACATCAATCCATCAAGCCCTTTCATTTTTTGCTCAATCACCTGAGTGACGGAGTCTTCAATGGTTTGGGCAGCGGCACCTGGATAAGTTGCTGAGATACTAATGGTAGGTGGGGCAATACGTGGATACTGCTCAATCGGTAATTTAAAAATTGCTAAGATACCCATCAGCATGATGAGCATGGCAATCACCCAAGCAAAGATGGGTCTATCAATAAAAAAGCGTGACATGATATCTCCCGTGCTTATGGTTGCGCAGTTTTGGCGGTAGTTGAGCTATTTGTTACGGTCGTTTTGGTCGTCGTCGTGGTAGAAGCATTGGTCGGTACCGCGGTTGAGGCTGGCTGCGATGCCACATAAGGCATGGCTTTGACTTGCTGATCTGGTTTGACTTTGGCGCCGCCAACCATCACCACTTGCTCACCTTGTTTTAGACCGCTAGTGACAATCCATTGACCTTGGTGGGTACCTTGAACCGTAACTGGGCGTACTTGGATTTTATTATTGGCGTCAACCACATACACGGTTGATTCACCTTTGGCTGTACGATTAATGGCACTTTGTGGCAATAATACGGCATTATTGATAATACCTTGAATCAACTGGGCATTCACCATCATCCCTGGCAACAGCACAAAGTTATCATTGCTAAATACCGCACGCAGATTAACCGTGCCTGTGGTACTATCCACTTTAGCTTCTTCGAAGCGAAGTTGCCCCACCATCGGGTAGGTTGAGCCATCAGCGAGCTTTAACTGAACCTGTGCGGTACGCGGTGTGCTAAGTTTACCAGCCGCAAATTGCTGACGAAGCGCCAATAACTCGGCGGCTGACTGACTGATATCGACATAAATTGGATTAAGCTGCGAGACGGTTACCATCTGCGTCGTGCCCGCGGTGGCAAGCGCACCGACATTGACATTTGAGCGACTGGTGATACCACTAATAGGCGCTTTAACCACAGTACGGCTCATGGTGAGCTGGTTGCTATTCACTGATTGTTGTGCGCCGCGAGCCGCTGCTTGGGCGGCATCAATATTGGCTTGTGCCACCCCGACTTGCGCCTGCGCATTTTTAACCGCTGCTTGAGCGGTACGCACGGCGGTTGCCCCTTGGTCATATTCTTGACTGGAGATAGCTTCAGTACCACGTAGCTGTTTTAGACGGTTTAAATTGGTTTGAGCCAGCGCAAGTTCGGCTTGGCGGGTTTCTAGCACCGCTAAGGCATTATTATAGTTGGCTTTTGCGGTATTGACACTGGCAAGGCTTTGGTCAAGGCTTGCGCGACTACCGGCAAGTACACTGGTGTAGCTATCGGTATTGATTTGATATAACGGCTGATTTTGTTTGACAAAAGTGCCTTCGCGAAACAACTGGCGGTCAATAATACCTGACACTTGCGGCGTAACGGTGGCTTCTTGATAGGCGACAACTTTACCTGATAACTCTTTGGTAAGTGGAATCGTCTGGAATGTTACAGGCTGTACATTGACTATTGTGGGTGGCATTTGCGCCTGTGCTCCTGCACCGCCGCCGCCACTTTGTTGCTGGGCTGCTGTGTCTGACTTATTACACCCGATTAATAAGCTACAACTCGCTAATGACACCATGAACAACACTGGGTATCTCATACCAACCTCATAAAAAATAGGGAATCTTTGAAAAAATATTATAAAATAAATGCGACATTGTTGTTGCAATATTTACGATAAGACACAAAACTTTAGGATAACTAAATGATAGCTACATTACTACCAGTTATCGGCAGCCATTATTTTAAAAAAAAATCTTAGATTGCGAAACCAACAATATTAAACAAAGTAAGTGTTTAAGCAACAATTTTTGCCTATTTGTATCGATAAAAATTTTAAAATGTCAAAGCCATTGATAGATTTTTTTAATAAGGAAGCATTTGCGCATGACTTTAAGTCGTAACAAGTCACCTGATTTACGTGTTGTCAAAACCCATAAAGCCATCCGTGAAGCCTTTATTATGTTGTTGTCCGAGCAGGAGTACAACGATATTGCTATCCAAGCAATTTTGGAGCGCGCCAAAGTCAATCGTGCTACTTTTTATAAATATTACAGTGGTAAGGGTGATTTGGCAGGGCAGATGATTGATGATTTCAAGCATGAGGTCAGCCAGCTATTTCAAGACAGGCTCAATGCCGATAGTCAAATGCTACAAATGATTATGGAAAATCATTCACAAAAGCTGTTTGAACGCCGCCAACAGATGCTTGCCCTGTGGAAAATCCGTACCCAACACCACAATCTTTATCATGATATGTTTTTGATGGGTAAACAAAACTTTATTGAACTGGCTAAAAAACAAAAGGCGACAGATTATTTAACGGCGGAGGCGATTGATTACCAAGCCACCATGATGGCAACTATCTTTATGGCAAGTTTTAAATACTATTTTGAAAAAGATTTGCCAATCCCAGCCGATTTAAAGGTTGAATGGGAGCAAATGCTTATCATCACAATGAGTTAATTTTCGCATCACAATCAATTGATTGGCGCATTGTAACTAAAATGCGCGATAAACTGGCTTGCCAGTTGTTCTATCAGCGCAAGTGGCATATCGTGACCAAGCTCATCAATGAGTATCAATTGACTATGCGCAATATGCTTGGCAAGCGAATAGGCATGACTAAATGGAATGAGTTTGTCTTGTTTGCCATGAATGATGAGGGTGGGCTGGTGGATTTGTTTGTCAATATCGACCAGTGACCCCGTCGCCAAAATCGCCAGTAACTGCCGCTGCGTACCTTTTGGGTAAAAACGCCGTTTAAACAGTTTTTTAGCTTTGCTCAGCGCCGCTTGTTCATCAAAGTAATCGGGGCTGGCGATGGTCTTGATGGTTTGCACGAACTGCTGGGTCAATGCGTCAGCATCTTGGCTTTTGGGTAGTGGCTGGGTAAAGGCCTTGATGGCTTCAATAGCGGGTGGGCGCGAAAAGGGTCGATTGTTACTGGTGGATAATAGTCCCAATTTTTCTACTTGGTGGGGATAACGCACCGCCATGATTTGCGCAATCATACCGCCCATCGATTGACCAATCACAAAGTATTTTTTGATGCCCAACATTTTGAGCAGTTGATAGGCATCTTCTGCCATGTCGTACAAATCATACGGTGTTTGCAGGTTTTTAAGCGGTAAACCCAGTCCGAATCTGCCCAGCAATTTGGCTTTATAAATGGGCGAATCATGAGCGGGGGTCAGTTTTTTGTGCTTAAGTTTGCTGGATTTGCCTATGTCGCGATTGTCAAATCGCACGACCCGAAATCCAGCATTGATTAACGCATAGCAAAATTCATTGGGCCATACCAAGCTTTGCGCGCCTAGCCCCATAATCAGTACGATGGTAGGGTGAGTAGGGTCGCCACCGACTTCAACGTAGAATTTATACTTTGGGGTGTGTACCTTGGCGGCTTGCATAAAATCCGCGTGTTTGGAAGGTCGAAATTTAATGTCGATGGTGGCAGGTGATTGAAGGGTGTCTAATGCCGATTGCGCTTGAGTTTTTTTGGCTTTTTCTTCGATAAGTTGTTGTTTAATATCTGATAATGAAGAGGGGATAGTATTAGACATACAGCATCCATAATCTTAAAGCTAACCATCAAAAAGCCATCAATCACAAAATTATTAATGATAAAAGTATCAATCAAAAAACTATCAAAAAATTAGCAAACTTGTATGACGATTTAATGACGTATGATTTACCGCGCCTCGAATTGGAAATCAAACTAATCACCACACAGCGCTAATTAACAATTAATAAAGCCGTTGGCTGGCAAGCGTCATCAAATCGAGTAAACCTTGGCGGTATTGTGAATCAGGTAAGGTCAGTACGGCTTGTCTAGCAATCTCGCTTTCTTGCATCGCTTTGTCACGGCAATATGCCAGTGCACCACTGGTTTTGACAATCTCAATAATTTCGTGGGTATCGTTTACTTCACCCGTCTGAATGGCAATCCGTAATTTTTCATGCGTATCACCCGTGGTCATTTCAAGCGCTTTAATCAGCGGCAAGGTGGGCTTGCCTTCAGCGATATCATCACCCACGTTTTTGCCGAGCACCTCACTATCACCGACAAAATCGAGCACGTCATCAATGATTTGGAAGGCATTACCAAAGTGCTGACCAAATTTGGCGAAGGCGTCATTGTATTCAGGGCGATTTTCCAAAATAGCCACGCCTTGACTTGCCATCATAAATAGCCGAGAGGTTTTACCGTCAATGATTTTCATATAATCGGCTTCGGTAGCTTTGGGGTCATGCTGATGTTGTAGCTGCAATACTTCCCCTTCAGCGATATCACAGGTGCCATCTGAGAATAACTGCAATAACGGCAACGAGCCAAAACCCACCAAAAGATTAAATGAACGGGCAATCAGATAGTCACCGACCAGTACAGCCGTTGCATTATCCCACGTTGCATTCGCGGTCGGCTTACCACGGCGCATACCTGACGCATCAATCACATCGTCATGTACTAACGTTGCGGTATGCAGCATCTCAGTGATTGCCCCCAAATGCATGGCAGTTTGTGAAGGCTGATCGTTACAAATACGTGAGCAAAGCAGCGAAATTAAGGGGCGCATACGCTTACCGCCTGCGTTGATGACATGCTGACTCACCGACATGACCAGTTTGACTTTTGAGCTTAGACTGCCATACACCTGCTTATCCATAATCTCGAAATCGTCAGCGATAATAGATTGAATCTGCTGATAGGTGACAGGCGTGCTGTTACTGTCTTTGGTAACAGCATTGATAGCAGTGGATGTAGGATTTGATTGTTGATTGTCTAGCATAGGTTGGCTCAAAGCTTGGAGTGAAAATTCGTGAAATTTGGCTTGTGGTGAAAGTCGGCAAAATCATACCATACTGCCGTTTTTTGTGTAAGTTATAGCTGTGTATTTTTATTGGCGACTTGTATTACTGAGCGGGTATTACGTTGAGAAACGCGCAATAATTTATTAGCCAAAATTGCACCCGCATCCGTGAAGTTTTACTTGATTTTAAACACTAAAAACGTTAAAATCGCGACCTTATATTTCCCTGTGTATCCGTCGTAGAAGTGTTATCGCCCTTGGTAGCCACGGTGTACGGGTTTATTGGAGCAACCAAGATGTATGCAGTAATCAAAAGTGGTGGTAAACAACATCGCGTCGTTCAAGATGAATTTTTAAAAGTTGAATTGCTAAAAGCTGAAAAAGGCGATACCATCAAAATTGAAGACGTTTTAATGGTCGTTGATGGCAGCGATATCAAAATTGGTCAACCTGTGGTTGCCGGTGCAGTGGTCGAAGCTGAAGTAGTAGAACATGGTCGTGGCGAGAAAGTACGTATTGTAAAACACAAACGTCGTAAACACTATCATAAAGAACAAGGTCACCGTCAATGGTATACTTTGTTAAAAATCAAAGCAATCACTGCTTAATTGACTATTTCAAACACATTAATCTCTAGGAGACATCGACATGGCACATAAAAAAGCCGCAGGTTCTACCCGTAACGGTCGTGATTCAAACCCAAAAATGCTTGGCGTAAAAATCTTTGGCGGTCAACAAGTTGTTGCTGGTAACATCATTGTACGTCAACGTGGTACAGAATTTCACGCAGGTGAAGGTGTAGGTATGGGTCGTGACCATACATTATTTGCTTTAACTGACGGCGTGGTAAAATTTGCTGTTAAAGGTAAATTCAATCGTCGCTACGTATTTGTTGAAGGCGCAGCTGAATAATCACTCAGCTTGTTGTTAAACAAATTAACCCAATAAGTCGCACTTATTGGGTTTTTTATTGCTTATAGTCAAGTGTCTTAACGGGCTTTGGATGGTTTTCAATGGTTTGGTATTACCAAGTCAGTGCCAAGCCAGTGCTTAGTCAAAACTTTCTTAGCACTCAGCTATTGTTACATTTGTTACAACTTCAACAACAATCATTGCATGGGGCGTCTAGTAGGGTAAGAAAAATTTAGCGACAATACCTGTCAGCAAATTTAGCTTAACTTGTTAATTTATAATTTATTGATTAGCCTGTTGGGCTGATATTATTTTTGAATACTTTTTCTAAACTTTTAACAATTTTTATTGAATGAGGAACCTACTATGACAACATCTACCAATAAAATTATCAGTAAATTAGCCACAAAATTAGTCACAGGTACATTATCAGCATTATTGATTACCAGCATGCCGATGACAGTCGCCATGCAATCAGCCAATGCCGCTGTCGCCAACTCAGCAAGCGCGGCAACAAACTTAAATAACCTACTTAAAAATGTCAAAAGCATGACCGCCAATTTTAGTCAAACCACCTCTGGCACAGGTGGCAAGGGCTTAAGTAAAGCATCAAAGAATTTCTCAGGTACTATGGCTGTGCAACGTCCAAACCAGTTTCGTTGGCAGATTGATGGTACGGCATCGCAACTGATTGTTGCCAATGGCAATACGCTTTGGGTGTACGATAAAGACTTAAATCAAGCGACCAAGCAAAGCGTGAGCAATCAAGTCGGGGATACCCCAGCACTGATTTTGTCAGGTGACCCAAGCAAAATCGCCAATAGTTTTAATGTGACCCAGCCGATTGCCTCAAAAAATTATTATGTGCTCTACCCAAAAAGTGGCAATGCCAACTTTAAAAGCTTAGGCATCGCTTTTAATAGCGGTAATCCTGTCATGATGGTATTAAATGATAATTTGGGACAAACCACTACTATTCGATTCTCAAATGTGAAACGCAATACCTCAATTGCCAGTAATCAATTTAGCTTCACACCACCTAAAGGCGTTGATGTGATTAACCAATAAGGTATTTAACTATTTCATTAAATACCTTATTTAAATGATTTTTGGCTGATAAACCCTGCTTATGGCAGGGTTTTTTTGCTAAAGTGTTGCTATTTAATTAACGGTTAATTACCGGAAGATTGAAGCCTGCTACTAGCATTTTTTACATAAAATGAGTAAACTATCCGTGTTTTAGCCAGTTAACAGCAATATATAGTTACTTTTGTTAAAATACGCATTTTTATAAAGTGATGTAATGCTACTTTATATTAGGTTTTCATCGTGGTTTTAGCAATATATTTGACTAGCCTGTTTAGTAACTAGCCAATCACTCACCGATTACAATAATGGTCAATGGATGTGCAGCGGGGCAGCTTGTTAGCTGGTACGAGGTAATCTTAAGGAAAATAGTTCTTAAGACGTTATCTGCCATCGTCTTTGTGATATTACGCTTGAGCCAGACGGGCTTGGTGGAAGTATCAAAAATATCGTCCCAACTTGAATTGCTTAACCTACGTAACGGTTAGTCGTATTGCCCAGGAGTATCCTCATGATTCCAGTCATTGATTGGTCTGCAATTGTATTTATTTTGGCAGCCATAGGACTTTGTATTTTCATGCTTGTTGTACCAAGATTGTTAGGTGGTACTTCTAAAGGCTTTCAAAAGCAAGAAAATTTCGAGTCGGGTGTGGTCAGTGCTGGTTCTGCCAGAATCCGTTTATCTGCAAAATTCTATATCGTCGCTATTTTCTTTGTTATCTTTGACTTAGAAGCATTATACCTATATACCTATGCGGTATCGGTCAAAGAAGCAGGTTGGTTAGGATTTTGGACCGTTGTGCTGTTTGTGGTAGAGCTGTTAATCGGTCTATATTATCTGCTCAAACTAGGGGCACTTAACTGGTCACCTGCAGACAAAAAGCCAAAACCAAAACGTTTGGCTGCTGCGCCTGCGGGCTTTAATCTGGCGGATATTACCCGCTTTAATGGTGTTGAAGAGTTAGAAATTGATCCGACTGGTAAAATCCCTGCACAGTTGTCTGGCGCAATGAACCAAAACCCAAACAATAACGCGGTAAAATAATAACCCGACTTTGCAATCTATGTTGCAAGGTCTTTTGCATTTGTAGTGACATAGAGCGAAATCCTGCTTTAAAAATCAAGGTGATCGAGCATTATGAAATATACATTAACCAAAGCCAATCCAGATGCCGACAGATTTCCAGACCAAACCCGTCAAATTATTGACGAAGAGGAAGTCAATAAAAACGTCGTCATGACGCGATTAGAAGATTTGACCCATAGCCTTGCAAACTGGGGTCGTAAGCATTCATTGTGGCCATTTAACTTTGGCACCTCGTGCTGCTATGTAGAATACGCAACGACATTGACAGGCGTGCATGACTTGTCGCGCTTTGGCGCTGAGGTTATTCGCGCGTCACCACGCCAAGCTGACGTGATGATTGTGGCAGGTACTTGCTTTATGAAAATGGCGCCTGTTATTCAGCGTCTCTACGAGCAAATGCTTGAGCCTAAATGGGTCATCTCAATGGGTGCCTGTGCCAACTCAGGCGGCATGTACGATGTGTATTCAGTGGTGCAAGGCGTTGATAAAATCATTCCCGTCGATGTGTATATCCCTGGTTGCCCCCCACGTCCAGAAGCCTTGATTCAAGCCATCATGCTGCTGCAAGAATCGATTACTAAAGAACGTCGTCCACTCGGTATTCATGTCAATGACCAAGGTATCTACCAACCTGTCATGCAGCCAGAACGTGACCGTAAACAAGCCGAGCGCATCGCGGTCAAAAATCTACGCAGCCCAGATAACATTGAGTAATGCTAGAGATTGATTAATGCTAGAGTCAATCTCTGGATAGATTTAGGATGAATTTTCGCTAAGTAAAAGCTTATCGAATTGCGTTCAAAACAAAAAAGGTATTCCACTACCTTCTTAATAATTGTGAATGAGGAAAGTGCCACTCATGGTAACGGTAACTGATAATCAAGCACAAACTGATGTCCCAGCAGTGATTGCAGAATTAAATCGCAAGTTTGAGGGGCAGTTTGTTGTACAAAAAACCTTTGACGCTTTTCCCACTATTTGGGTCAGCCGTGAACAGGTCATCGAAGTACTCCTGTACCTTCGCACCTTGCCACAGCCTTACGTGATGTTACTGGATATCTCAGCGATTGATGAGCGCTTACGCCAACATCGTAAAGACAGGGATGGCAATGCCTTACCTGACAGTGATTTCACCGTGTTCTATCATCTAATGTCGTTAGAGCGCAATACGGACATCCGCATCAAAGTGGCGCTCAAAGAAGCTGATTTACACATCCCTACGGCAACCCGTATTTGGCCCAATGCCAACTGGTATGAGCGCGAAGCGTGGGATATGTTTGGCATTACCTTTGATGGTCACCCCCATTTAACCCGTATTTTATTGCCAAAATACTGGGAAGGTCATCCACTGCGTAAAGAATACGCCTCTCGTGCGACTGAAGTACCGCCTTATTATCTCGATAAAGGCAAGCAGATGTTTGAGCAGGAGAACCTACGATTTGTCCCAGAAGAGTGGGGCATGAAACGTAGTGGCCGTGACGAAGACTTTATGTTCCTAAACTTGGGTCCTAACCACCCTTCTGCGCACGGTGCCTTTCGCGTTGTGCTTCAGCTAGACGGTGAGGAAGTCATCGACTGTATCCCAGACATTGGTTATCACCATCGCGGCGCTGAAAAAATCGCCGAACGCCAAACTTGGCATTCATTTATTCCTTACACTGACCGTATCGATTATCTTGGTGGGGTGATGAATGAATTACCCTACATCATGTCAGTGGAAAAACTGGCAGGTATTACGGTACCAGACCGCGCGAATACCATTCGTATCATGATGAGTGAGTTCTTCCGTATCACCAATAATTTGCTGTACTGGGGTACCTTTATTCAGGATGCGGGCGGTATGACGCCAGTATTTTATATGTTCGCCGACCGTCAAAAAGCGTATGATGTGATTGAAGCGGTAACCGGTTATCGTATGCACCCAGCGTGGTTTCGTATCGGCGGTACCGCGATGGACTTGCCAAACGGCTGGCACAAACTGGTTCGTGAATTCTTAGATTGGATGCCAAAACGTATCGATGAATACGTCAAAGCCACCATGAAAAACAAGGTGCTACAACTGCGTACCCAAAACGTTGCCCAATACGATGCTAAATCTGCACTGGCTTGGGGCGTATCAGGTCATGGTCTACGTGCCACCGGTATCCCTTACGATGTGCGTAAAGCGCGTCCTTATCTTGGCTATGAAAATTTTGATTTTGAAGTGCCAATTGAGTTTAATGGCGATGCGTATGACCGCTGTTTGGTCAAAATTGAAGAGATTCGTCAGTCACTGCGTATCATTGAGCAATGTCTCAACAACATGCCAATGGGGGCATACAAAGCCGATCACCCACTGGCTGTCCCACCACCCAAAGACCGCACCTTAAATGACATTGAGACCTTGATTAACCACTTTATTTCAGTATCGTGGGGTCCTGTCATGCCAGAAGGCGAGTCCTCCTTTATGGTGGAAGCAGTGAAAGGTATTACCAACTATTATATTACGTCTGATCGCTCAACCATGAGTTACCGTACCCGTATTCGTACACCGACCTTTGCGCATTTACAGCAAATGCCGTCAGTCATTAATGGTAGCTTGGTTTCTGACTTAATTATTTATCTAGCGTCGATTGACGTTGTTATGGCAGACGTTGACCGTTAGGAGAAAACCACCGATGAAGATTGTAACTGATAAAACCCCAAAGGTGGATGTCGCAAGCATTCTAACCGAAGCAGAAATTCACGACATTCATGAATTTATGCATCATTACCCACAAAGCCGCGCGGCATCACTTGATGCGCTAAAAATTGTCCAACGCCGTAACGGCTGGGTGGATGATGCACAAGTCAACGCGATTGCTAATATCTTAAAAATCCCAGTCACCGATGTGGAAGGGGTTGCAACATTTTATAACCGTATCTACCGCTCACCGGTTGGTCGTCATGTGATTTTGGTCTGTGACTCAATTGGTTGTTATCTGGTAGGTGCAGAGAGTTTAGGTCAAGCTTTTGAGCGCACTTTAGGTATTAGTTTTGGTCAAACCACCCCAGACAATCGTTTTACCTTGTTACCTATTTGTTGTTTAGGCAACTGTGATAAAGGTCCAGCGGTTTTGATTGATGAAGATACCTACGGTCCTGTCCAAATTGAAGAGATTGCTGAATTGCTGGAGCAATACGCATGAATATAACCCGTCAAATTAATAATCGAAAAATTGGCAAATCACCCAGTCAATTGGGCGAGCAAAGCATTCCTATTTATGGTGATAAAGCGACAGCCACCAGTGAGACCAAGCCCCTGACTTGGCGTTTGGCGCATTATGACTCAGTGCTAGATTTGGCAACCTATGAAAGCCTAAAAGGGTTTGAAGGTCTAAAAAATGCCTTGGCTAAATCTGCCAAAGAAGTGGGCAACATGATTAAAGATGCCAACGTGCGTGGACGTGGTGGTGCAGGCTTTAATGCAGGTCTTAAATGGACCTTTATGACGCCACCCGATGGCGGACCCCGTTACTTGATTTGTAACGCAGATGAGATGGAGCCAGGCACGTTTAAAGACCGTCTATTGATGGAGCGCCTACCATTTCAGCTGATTGAAGGGATGATTATCTCAGGCTATGCCATTGGCGCAACCGCAGGGTATATTTTTATCCGTGGTGAGTACATTGAAGCCGCTAAACGTCTAAATAATGCATTGGATGAATGCCGTGCCAAAGGGTATTTAGGTGATAACATCTTAGGTTCAGGCTATAGCTTTGATATACATGTGCATACCGGTGCAGGTCGTTATATCTGTGGCGAAGAAACTGCGCTTATTAACTCGCTTGAAGGTCGCCGTGCCAATCCACGTACCAAGCCACCCTTCCCACAAGTATCAGGGGCATGGGGTCGTCCCACTGTGGTCAATAACGTAGAGTCTTTAAACAACATGCCGGGCATCATGCTGCATGGCGTAGAATGGTATAAAGGCTTGGCACAAGGCAAATCAGAAAACCCCGGCACCAAAATCATGGGTTGTTCAGGTCTAGTCAATGAGCCCGGTCTATGGGAACTGCCATTTGGTACTACCGCTCGCGAAATTATTTTTGATTATGCCAAAGGCATGAAAGACGGCCGTAAACTAAAAGCTTGGTTGCCAGGCGGTGCGTCAACTGACTTCTTAACCGCCAGTGATGAGCATTTAGACCTGCCAATGGACTTTGAACCCATCATGAAAGCGGGTAGCCGTTTAGGTACCTGCTTGATTATGGTCGTAGATGAAGCGCAAGATATGGTGTCACTATCGCTCAATTTGCAAAAATTCTTTGCCCGTGAATCCTGCGGTTGGTGTACGCCTTGCCGTGACGGGTTGCCATGGGGAGTCAAAACCTTGCATGCCATCGATACAGGCAATGGTCAACCTGTCGATATTGACGTGCTGCGCCAATTGACCAAAGATTTGTGGTTAGGTAAAACCTTCTGCGCCCACGCACCGGGTGCGGTTGAGCCATTACAAAGTGCGTTAAAATACTTTTTACCAGAATTTGAAGCTAAAATTGGTAACAATGTGGTGCCTGAAGAACAATTGTCCCCAACGGGCGTGCCTTCATTCGCAAACAGCGAAAAAGTTGAAGTGTATCAACCGGTTAAGGCCACCAATGGGCAATCAGTGTAAGGAATTAGCATGGCAATTATTCATATAGACGGTCAAGACGTCGAAGTTGATGGTGCCGATAACTTGCTACAAGCTTGTTTATCGCTTGGCATCGATATCCCTTATTTTTGTTATCACCCTGCATTGGGCTCGGTGGGTTCTTGCCGCCAATGTGCCGTCAAGCAATATAATAACAAAGAAGATTATGAAGCCGGTCGTGGTCGTTTGGTCATGTCATGTATGGTCAATCCGACCCCAGACATGTGGATCTCAGTGACGGATGCAGAAGTGAAAAACTTCCGTAAAAGCTTGGTTGAGTTCTTAATGACTAACCACCCCCATGACTGTCCAACCTGTGAAGAGGGCGGTCATTGTCACTTGCAAGATATGACCTACATGTCAGGTCACAATCATCGTAAATACCGCTTTACTAAACGTACCCACCAAAACCAAGACTTGGGTCCATTTATCAATCATGAGATGAACCGCTGTATCGCGTGTTATCGCTGCGTGCGTTATTACAAAGACTATGCAGGTGGTGAAGATTTGGGCGTTTACGCATCAGCAAGCCGTGTGTACTTTGGTCGTGATAAAGACGGTCAGTTTGAAAGTGAATTTTCAGGCAACCTTACCGAAGTTTGTCCAACTGGGGTATTCACCGACAAAACTCACTCAGAGCGCTACAATCGTAAATGGGACATGCAATATGCCCCAAGCATTTGTCATGGCTGTTCGGCAGGTTGTAATATCTCAGCGGGTGAGCGCTATGGTGAATTGCGCCGTATCGAAAACCGTTTTAATGGGGAGGTCAACGCTTACTTCCTGTGTGACCGTGGTCGTTTCGGCTATGGCTATGTCAACCGCCAAGACCGCCCAATTCAAGCGATTGAAACACTAAGCGGTAAACAAACCAATCTGAGCATTGACCATACTATCGATGCCATCAAAAACCGGTTGCAAGGCAAAAAAGCCATCGGTATTGGTTCACCTGTTGCCAGCCTTGAATCAAACTATGCGCTCAAACGCTTAGTCGGTGCCGAAAATTTTAGCATTGGTATTACCAATCAAGAAAAAACTGTGGTACAAAAATGTATCGATGTGTTGACCACAGAAAATATCCATAATCCAAGCATGCGTGAGATTGAGGATTATGATGCGGTATTGATTTTGGGTGAAGATATTACCCAAACCAGTCCACGTATTGCACTGGCAGTACGCCAAGCGGCAAAAAATCGCGCCAAACAAATGGCAGATGCGCTAAAAACGCCAGATTTCTTGGCAGAGCCTGTGGCTCGTATCGGTCAAAAAGACTACAGCCCAATCTTTATTGTGGATGTCAAAGATACGCGCCTTGATGATATTGCTGAGGTAAGCTGCGTCGCTACCCCAAGCGATATCGCTGAACTAGGCTTTAGCATTGCTGAGCACATGAAAACGTTGGCTACCTCACAATTACCAAAAGATTTGGTCATCGATGAAGACGATAATGCTGATATGCAAGCATTTGCTAAACATATCGCGCAGACGCTGCTTAAAGCAACCAAACCCCTTATCATCTCAGGCTCGTCACTGTACCACACCGCCATCATAGAAGCGGCGGCACAAATTGCCAATATCGCTGAGCAAAAACGCGGTGAAGTGGTCATCTATGAAAAAGGCGTGGTTGACGCCCACAACGTCCAAGTGGATGCAGAGATTGCCAAAATCGATGCAGAGCAAGCCAAACTCAAACAAGAGATGGATGAAGCGGCATTTGCTGAACAAGCCAAGCAAGTTAAACGCCCAAGCCGTATGAACCCGACCAAAGGCTATCAAGAAAAAGCGGGCTTGTACTTGTCAGTACCTGCTGCCAATAGCATAGGCGTTAACTTACTCGGTGGTAAAGCGATTGATGAATTAGATGATGATGCCGATGTGGTGATTGTCATGGAAAATGACATCAGCCGCCGCCTAACCGCTGAGCAAATGAACCAATTGCTAATCAATAAATCATTGATTGTACTCGATCATGAAGCTTACCAATGGCATAACCATGCAGACGTGATGGTGCCTGTAGCAACTTTTGCAGAAGCGGACGGTACACTAATCTCAGCAGAAGGTCGTGCACAGCGTTTCTTCCAAGTTTATGATCCTGTTTACTATCGCCCGCAAAGCATGGTAAAAGAAAGCTGGCGTTGGTTACATGCGGTAGAGTCTGAGCTCAATGGCCGTGCGATTGACTGGACGCAGCTTGATGATGTGATTACTGCGGTCGCAGACACCAATCCACAATTAGCCGCAATCAGACAAGCAGCGCCATCAGCCGATTACCGTATTACCGGTCTAAAAGTCGCGCGTGAGCCACGCCGTTATTCCGGTCGTACAGCGATGCGTGCGCCGATTTCTGTGCATGAGCCAGAGCAGCCAAAAGATATCGATACGGGCTTGACCTTCTCACAAGAAGGTTATGTGGGCACCCAAACGGATTCATCAATGATTCCATTTGCTTGGTCAGCAGGTTGGAACTCACCGCAAGCTTGGAATAAATACCAAGATAAAGTGGGTGGTCATCTCAAACATGGCGATCCAGGGGTGCGTATTTTTGATGCGTTAACCGCATTGCCAAAACGTGAGTATATTGCGCCTGCGGCAGCTAGCCAACAAGGTTCAACCCAGCTAGTCCCTGTGTATAATATTTTTGCTAGTGATGAATTAACTGCCCGTAGTGAAGTGGTTGCCTCACAATTACTGCCAGCTGCTTTTAGTGTATCAACGGATGATGCCGATAAATGGCAGCTGCAATCAGGTGATATGTTAACGGTCACAGTGAAGGGTGTAGCGACCACATTACCTGTGCAGCTTGTCGATTACTTAGCCGAAAGCTGTGTGGGCTATCCTGTGGGTCAGGCGGGTGAATTAGAAGCCCTGCTAGCGCAGCCCTATACGGACATCAGTATCGTAAAATCAGCAACTACCAACACTGTCACCCAAGCGATACCACAAGCAGCTAATAATGGTGGCGTGACAGCTCAAGTAACTCCAGGGGAGGGGGTATAATGGATTATTCTGTTAGACAGATGCCCGATTTACCTGCATGGCTGGCTGGGGTAATGTCCCCTGAAGCTTGGTCAATTGTATTTTTGGCAGTGCAATCAATTGTTATTTTCTTGGCGGTGGTGATTTTTGCTGCGTTGATGATTCCTTATGAACGTCGCATGTTGGCACTGTGGCAAGACCGTTATGGTCCAAACCGTGTGGGTTGGCAAGGTTCGCTACAAGTTGCCGCGGATATGCTCAAAATCTTCTTTAAAGAAGACTGGACACCCAAATTTGCCGATAAATTTATCTTTATCTTGGCGCCTGCGATTTCATTGTTTACCGCTTTAGCCGCTTATATCATTGTACCAGTTACGCCATCACTCGGTGGCGCAGACTGGAGCATCGGTATTTTGTTCTTTTTTGCGATGGCAGGGTTGGCGGTTTATGCCGTGATGTTTGGTGGCTGGGCATCAGCCAATAAATATGCCTTGCTCGGTGGTCTACGCTCTGCTGCCCAAACCATTAGTTATGAAGTCTTTCTCGGATTATCGCTAATGGGTGTGGTGGCGTTGGCAGGGTCATTTAACTTACGCGATATCGTATACTCACAAGCCGGTGGTTTTTGGCACTGGAATGTGTTTGGTCAAATTTTAGGGTTTTTAACCTTTATGGTCGCAGGTGTGGCAGTCACCCACCGTTTCCCATTTGACCAGCCAGAAGCAGAGCAAGAATTGGCAGAAGGTTACCATGTTGAATACTCAGGTATGAAATTTGGTATGTTCTTTGTCGGTGAGTATGTGAATATCGTGTTGGTATCATCGCTGATTACTATTTTATTCTTTGGTGGTTGGTTGCCATTATTTGATGGACTGAGTTTTATCCCGCCGATTATTTGGTTCATGTTAAAAACGCTATTTTTCATGACCATGTTTGTATTGGCGCGTGGGGCGTTGATGCGTCCACGTTATGACCAAGTAATGAACTTTGGCTGGAAAATTTGTCTACCCATTACCTTGATTAATTTACTCGCGACGGCGGCCTATGTATTATGGCGCACCCATGGTGTAGGGTAAGGTGGAGATTAACGTATGTATTTGACTATGGTAAAAAACACGATTACGGGTTTTGGCTCAATTCTGCGCACCCTAATCATGGTCGCAAGTCATGCGACCCGTAAACGTGATACGATTTTATACCCAGAACAACCTGTTCCTGTACCGCCGCGTTTTCGGGGGCGTATTGTACTGACACGTGACCCGGATGGGGATGAGCGCTGTGTGGCCTGTAATTTATGTGCCGTCGCTTGTCCGGTGGGTTGTATTTCACTGCAAAAAGCGGAACGTGAAGACGGACGCTGGTATCCAGAGTTTTTCCGTATTAATTTTTCGCGTTGTATCTTTTGTGGTATGTGTGAAGAAGCGTGCCCGACAACGGCTATTCAGATGACGCCAGATTTTGAGCTCGGTGAGTACAACCGTCAAAACTTGGTGTATGAAAAAGAGCATTTGTTAATTTCAGGCCCGGGTAAATTTCCTGACTACAATTATTACCGTGTGACTGGGATGGCGACCAAAGATAAACCTAAAGGGGCACACCAAAATGAGTCTGCGCCGATTGATTTACGGAGTTTATTGCCATGATAACCGGAGCAACGATAGGGTTTTATTTATTAGCGATTGTCGCTATTTTGGCTAGTTTGCGCGTGATTACTCGTACCAATCCTGTGCATGCGTTATTAAACATGATTGTCACGCTGCTGGCGTTATCAGGTATTTTCTTTGCCTTAGGTGCGCCATTTGCCGGTGCGCTTGAAATCATCGTTTATGCCGGGGCGATTATGGTATTGTTCGTCTTTGTGGTGATGATGCTGAACTTAGGCACCCAAAGCACCTTAGAAGAAGAAAGCTGGTTATCATCCTCAGCTTGGGCAGTGCCGGCAGGACTTGCATTTATTGTGGGTTTGACTCTGTTTAGTTTGATTGGCATGAAACATGGTTTTGAAGGAATGATGCCAGCGTTTATCGGGGTGGAGCCAGTTACGGCAAAAATGATCGGTGCCAAATTATTTACCGAATATTTATTGTTGGTCGAAATTGCAGGGTTTTTATTACTAGCGGGTTTGGTGGCGGCTTATCATTTGGCAAAATCTGCCTTGGATGATGAAAACGAAAGTCATAACAGTGAGCTTGGTAATACCATACAACCTGCCTTAACGAATTTTATTGATAAAGAGCCCAGCCAACCGGCTGTGTTACGCGAAGTTCAGGAGGAGAAGGCATAATGGGACACTTTCCATTAGAGCATGTGCCATTAGAGCACGGTCTAATCTTGTCAGCGATTTTGTTTGCCATTGGTTTTTGTGGTGTGATGGTACGACGTAATTTTTTGTTTATGTTGATGAGTCTTGAGATTATGATGAATGCTGCTGCCTTAGCATTTGTAGTGGCAGGTAGTCGCTGGGTCAGTCCTGACGGACAAATTATGTTTATTTTGGTGCTAACTTTGGCAGCCGCTGAAGTTGCAATTGGGTTGGCTATTCTTTTACAGTTTTATCATAAGCGTGGTCATTTAGATGTCGATACGGCAAATGAGATGAAAGGGTGAAATCAAAATGAGTATGTTACCTTTAACCTTTATGCTGCCGCTGATTGGCTTTCTGATTCTAGCGACCATGCGTGACCGCTTAAGCGAAAACGCAGCCGCAGTGGTCGGTGTCGGTAGTATGGGTTTGGCTGCTTTGTGTGCCTTGATGGCAGGCAGTGATTTTTTAATGAACCACCCACAAGGCGCTGTCATTAATCAGCCATTGTGGACGTGGATGCAAGTCGGTAGTTTTGCCCCAAAATTTGGTCTCATGCTGGATGGTTTGGGCGTGACCATGATGGGCGTGATTACCGGTGTCGGTTTTTTAATTCATATTTTCGCGTCATGGTATATGCGCGGTGAAACAGGCTACGCAAGATTTTTTAGCTATATGAACCTGTTCGTCGCAAGTATGTTGTTACTTGTGCTTGCTGACAATTTAGTGCTGTTGTACTTAGGTTGGGAAGGCGTTGGTATCTGTTCTTACTTATTGATTGGTTTTTATTATCACGAGCGCGCCAATGGCCGTGCTGCGATGAAAGCCTTTACCGTAACCCGTGTGGGTGATGTGTTCTTAGCGTTTGGCTTATTCTTGTTGTTCCGTGAATTGGGTACGTTAAATATCTCAGATATCAATGCCAATGTATCGCAAATGCTAACGTCGGCAGGGTCAACGGTGACGATTTTTGGTCATAGCTATCCTACTATCAAAGTTGCGGCTGTGATGCTAGTGCTGGGTGCGATGGGTAAATCTGCACAGATTCCGCTACATTCTTGGCTTGCTGATGCGATGGCAGGTCCTACGCCTGTTTCAGCCTTGATTCATGCGGCAACGATGGTTACCGCAGGTGTGTATTTAATTGCCCGTTTACATCCTGTGTTCTTATTGACCCCTGATGTATTGGCAAGTTGGGTGGGTATCGTTGGGGCAACAACATTGTTGGTTGCTGGTTTCTGTGCGCTTGCACAAACCGATATCAAACGTATCTTAGCTTATTCGACCATGAGTCAAATCGGCTATATGTTCTTGGCATTAGGGGTAGGCGCTTGGCAAGTTGCGATTTTCCACTTGATGACCCATGCGTTCTTTAAAGCTTTATTATTCCTAGGGTCGGGCGCTGTTATCTTGGCTTACCATCATGAGCAAAACATCTTTAAAATGGGTGGGTTGTTTTATAAAAATAAATTCCTATTTGCGGTGTTTGCGATCGGGGGTGGGGCACTTGCTGCGATTCCTTGGATTACGGTGGGTTATTACTCAAAAGATGAAATTATTTGGGAAGCCTTCGCATCAGGTCATATGAATTTATTTTGGATGGCAGTGGTGGGTGCGTTTTTAACCTCGATTTATACGTTTCGTATGATTTGGATTGTGTTCTTTGGTGAAGAAAAAACGCCTATTCACGATCTTAAAGGTTGGACATACTGGCTGCCGCTCGCGGTATTGCTAGTGTTATCAACTGCGGTGGGGGCGATGATTCATCCACCATTAGCAGGCGTATTGCCACAAAGTTTTAGCGTGATTCATCCTGAGGTAGAATCAGGTAAGCACACGGCAGAAATGATTGTGATGGCTGCGATGTTGGCGGGTTTGATTGTGGGTGCTTTCTTGTTTGCCCTAGATAAAGGTCGCATCGTGAGTAAGTTTAACCAAACAGGTTTGGGCCGTGCGCTTAATTACTGGTGCTATCATGGTTTAGGTTTTGATGCTTTGTATGACATTGTATTTGTTAAACCATTCTTATTGATTGGTAAATTAATTAAAATTGACCCGATTGACCGCACTTGGAATATTTTACCAGCCCTATCGCTGGCAGGTAACCGAGTGGCGACATGGTTCCAATCAGGCTCGATTCGTGGGTATGCTGCAAGCTTCGGTCTTGGCATGGCAGTATTGTTGGTGTTGGTAATGATGATGATAGGGAAGTAACAGTTATGCAAAATAATCTCTTATTACCCGCCTTGATATTTATTCCAATCATTGCAGGTTTTCTGTGCTGGTTGGTTGAAAAAGTTGATGAACGTTTTCCGCGTTGGATTGCGTTTCTTGGCATGCTATTAACGTTTTTGATTACGGTAGCTATTTGGCAAAACGGTAACTTTATTGGTTCAGCACAAACCATTGCTGAGGTGACTGCTAAACCGACTTGGTTGGCAGAGTTTCAATTACCTTGGATGCCCTCATTGGGGGTCAGTTTCCATCTAGCCATTGATGGGTTATCGCTGTTGATGGTGAGCCTAACAGCCTTCTTAGGTATGATGGCGGTGGCGTGTTCATGGGGTGAGATTACTCGCCGTGTGGGCTTCTTCCATCTTAATCTACTTTGGAGCTTGGGCGGTGTTATTGGTGTTTTCCTAGCAATCGATATGTTCTTGTTCTTCTTCTTTTGGGAGATGATGTTAGTTCCTATTTATTTCTTGATTGCAATCTGGGGACACAATGCGATTGGCGGTAAAACCAAAGAATATGCCGCAACCAAATTCTTTATTTATACCCAAGCATCGGGTCTGATTATGTTGATTGGTATTTTGATTTTGGTGATGATTCATGCATCAACCACAGGTCAAATAACTTTTAACTATATGGACTTGCTAGGTACAGATCTTGGCAAATGGCAATACCCAATCATGCTGATGTTCTTTATTGGCTTTGCGGTTAAATTACCAATTTTCCCACTGCATGGCTGGTTACCCGATGCGCACGCACAAGCACCGACTGCAGGCTCGGTGGATTTGGCTGGTATTTTGATTAAAACTGCGGCGTATGGTTTATTGCGGTTTGTCCTACCACTATTCCCAGAAGCCAGTGCTCAGTTTGCACCGATTGCGATTACTTTGGGCGGTATTGGTATTTTCTACGGGGCTTGGCTTGCGTTTATGCAGCAAGATATCAAGCGGTTACTGGCTTATACCAGTATTTCACACATGGGTTTTGTGGTACTTGCGTTGTATGCCGGTACGTTAATTAGTTTCCAAGGCTTGATGATTCAAATGTTGGCACATGGTCTTAGCTCAGCGGCATTATTTATCATGAGTGGTCAGCTTTATGAGCGTCTACATACCCGTGATTTGAGCCAAATGGGTGGTATGTGGGGTCAAATGCGTTATTACCCACCGTTACTTATGTTCTTTGCCGCGGCATTATTAGGTATTCCAGGTACCGGTAACTTTATTGGTGAGTTCTTAATTCTTCTAGGGTCTTTTGCCTCGCATCCTGTGGCAGTGGTGTTTGCCACCTTTAGCTTAGTCGTTGCAGGTTTATACGCATTAATTATGATTTATAAAGCATTATTTGGTACGCCAACAGCGACGATTGAGAAAATGTCACCGATGCGTGATATCAATGCGCGTGAAGCGGCAATCTTGTTGGTGCTTGGGTTTGGTTTATTATGGTTAGGTCTATATCCCCAATCATTCTTAGATACCTCTGACCATAGTATGCACTGGATTAGTCAGGCATATCATGTCCAGCAAGTTGCACCTACTGCTCAAGAGCCATTTGCTCATATGGAGGTAAAATAGATGAATCCTATTATTCCATTTGCTAGCAATGTGCTCATGCCATTGTTTCCAATGATTTTAATTTCAATCACCACGGTGGTGGTGATGATTGCCATCGCCATGAAGCGTTCAAATTTTGTGGCAGGTACCATCAGTGTGATTGGCCTTAATGCCGCCTTGTTTGTTGTCCTTATACAATTATTGGGTGGCAATCCTGATAGCATGTTGCATGGTCTGTATGAATTATTTACACCATCGCAAGGCTTGATTGCTCCCTTATTTGTAGTGGATAGCTTTGCCCAGTTCAATATGGTGATTATTTTAATCAGCTCGCTTGCGTGCTTTACCTTGGCGTATGGTTACATTGGAGGCTATCGCGATAATAAAGAAGAGTTGTATTTGCTACTGCTTATCTCAACATTGGGCGCGCTGTTTATGGTATGCGCTGATAACTTAGCTTCTTTCTTTGTCAGCTTAGAGTTATTGTCGGTACCGCTATATGGTATGTTGGCTTATACTTATGCGCGTGGTAAATCGTTAGAAGCGGGTTTTAAATACCTCATTTTATCGGCGACAGCCTCTGCTACCATGTTGATGGGTATGGCATTAATCTACTCAAACACAGGTACTTTATCCTTCCGTCAAATTGGTATGGCAATCGTACCCATGTTTCAAAATGGTATCGTTATGCCGATTTTGGTGGTGGGGACTGCATTAATGTTATTTGGTATTGCCTTTAAACTCTCAGCAGTACCATTCCATACTTGGACGCCAGACGTTTACCAAGGTGCGCCTGCGCCTGTGGCGACTTTCTTAGGCAGTGTTTCCAAAGTAGCTATGATGGCGCTAGGATTACGTTTCTTATTGTCTACGGCGACCTTAGCCTTGCCAGCAATCAATACCTTGATTGTGGTGATTGCCAGTTTATCGATGATTATCGGTAACGTACTGGCGCTTCGTCAGCACAATATAAAACGTCTGTTAGCCTATTCATCTATTGCGCACATCGGCTATGTGTTAGCGATTATCAGCGCCGTAAAAGTTGAATCAGCAGGTTTTGTCAGCCTTTACATGGCAGTGTATGCGTTTACCACCATTGGTGCGTTCGGTGTCGTGACTATCATGTCAAGCCCGTACAAACGTCAGGGTGAAGCAGAGTTGGTTGAAAACTTCCAAGGGATTTTTTGGCAACGTCCTGTGCTAACCGCTGTATTGACTGTGATGCTATTATCATTGGCAGGTATTCCATTGACCGCCGGGTTTATCAGCAAATTCTTTGCGATTTTTGCTACCGTTTCTGCGCAAAGTTGGTGGCTCACTGCCATGATTATCGTGGGTAGTGCAATTAGCTTGTATTACTATCTAAATCTTATGGTCACCTTGTTTAGACGTCCCCAAGAAGTACAGCCGCACGATGCAGTCAATCATTGGGGAGTTCAAGCAGGCGGCATTATGGTATTGTTGGTGACGTTAGCGGTATTGTACTTCGGTATTTTCCCCGAAACGTTATCAAAAATTATCACGCTAGTTCGCATATATTAATCCAATTTTAGTACTGCGACATAAAAAAGCGTATCTTAGCTCATTAAGGTACGCTTTTTTGTTTATAATGATGCAAAAAAATGGTCAAGATAACATGTCAGATGATAAAAGTATTCGCGTTAAAGTGATTGAAGTGACTCGTTGGGCGCCCACCTTGCTAAGTTTTAAAGTCACGCGCCCCGATGGCTTTAAATTTACCGCAGGGCAATTTGTTAGGCTCGGTATCCATGGCAAAGATTTGCAATATTTTGCACAAAACCATGAGACCAAGTTAATAACTTCTGAGACGCAAGATAAGCCCATTGACCTTGATGGCTATGTGTTTCGCGCCTATTCTGTCGCATCTTCACCCTATGATGAATTTATTGAATTTTTCTCGGTGGTCATTCCTGAGGGGGAATTCACCAGTAAGGTTAATCATATCCAAGTGGGCGATAGTTTATTGCTCAATACCACGCCATTTGGCTATTTGACCTTAGCCCGCTACCAGTTGCCCCTGCCCAATGATTTGTGGTTACTGGCAACAGGCACGGGTTTAGCCCCATTTTTATCGATTTTAAAGACCATTGATGTATGGCAGCAATATCAGCGCATTATTTTGGTGTACAGCGCACGCACCTCGCAAGAGCTTGCTTATCAAGCGGAGATTGACGCGATTAAGTCAATCTATGGCGACAATGGAGCAGCGTTTGTATTTTTGCCCATTGTCACGCGAGAAGCGGATTATGCGGGGGAAAAAGCGCGGATTCCCAATCTGATATTGTCGGGCAAGTTAACCGAGTTGGTAGGGCAAAAACTGGATAAAGAGCGCAGTCATGTGATGCTGTGTGGTAACCCACAAATGGTCGAAGATACCAAAGAAGCCTTAAAATCGATTGGATTGACCATGAATCGCCGCGGCGAAGGCAATATCGCCGTTGAAAACTATTGGTAAGCACCTCGTTAATTGGCAAAGCACAATCGGTAAAAAATCAGTAGAGCAAAAGCGGTAAAGGATGAGGTTTGATACCGATGAAAAAATTCTAAGCCGCTTTAGTTGCGTTTGCTGTTATTGCAGGATTATCCGCTTCAGTAATCAATTGGTCATTACTACCTATGTTGAGAATTTCACCGACGTTGGCATTGGCTCTCATTAGGAGCTGCTGTTCAGCAAGATAGCCATGATTCACCTGCACCTTGCGCAGCGTTGCCATGATTTTTTCGTTTTTCTTCAGCCAGCGACCAATATCGAGATACAAGATATCATCTTTTTGGTGCACCAAATTGATTTTCTCCAAAATCATGCCGAGCGGGTCTTTCTTTAACACCCGTTTAAAAAACCAAAGCGCCGCATGAATCGCTTTTGATTTAACATAGGAATCTGAATACAAGCTAATGACATCGGTGTCAGTCAATTGCTGAAATACCAAGCGTTGGCGATAACGGTCAAATTGGGCATGTACCACACCTAAATTGACAGCAAGGTCAGCGTAGATGCCTTTATAGTTAACCGTTGCATACAGTCGAAGCCAGCCTTCATGAATCTCTAGATGCATGGCCAATATCGCTTTGACTTTTTCAACCACAAATTTTTGAATGGCATCGTTTAGCTGTTTTTCGGTGGCGGGCACGATAAACTCTTGACCGGCAAAATCTTCAATTTTTTCATACCACGTTTGTGATTTTTGCATCAGTTCACGTGCGATTTCTTCAGAATGGGTGGCAAAAAATTCATCCAGTTGCGTTTTGCTTGTTATCACTATCGTTTCTCAGTTTTTATATTTATATTGAATGCTATTATTGTAGTCAGTTTTTGGGCATTGTAAAGTTGCTAATCATAAAGTCACTGACCCGTCTACAAAAAATCTTGTACCATTAATTGGTAAACATTGCTTGCTACTTATTGCTTGCTCACCACTCATTGCTAATGGCGTATGAATTTAGCTTCAGCCAATGTTTGATTTAATCTATACTATCTGCGCGTTATAATACATGAGTGATTTGTATTTTTTTAGCAAGGTTGTAGAGATAGCGTCATCATCGTTTAAAGGGTTATAGTTTGGTGTATAGCAAAGACAGTCACCGTGATGTTTTTCAAAAGTTAATGCCACATACTGCGGCTTGCAAAGACAGCGTCATGCTATTTGCTACCATTACGGCGGTGGCAATTCATGCGGCTGTTATTTTTGGTATCCAATTTGAAGATAAAAGCTCACCAACCGCAGCGGTGCAAGAAGTCACCACGGTGTTGACCGAAAATCTGCAAAAGAATGAAAAAGCCGATTTTATCGCCAATGCCGGCCAGCAAGGTGGCGGTGAGTCCAACGAAAAGCTACGGCTTGAAAACAATACCATGAGCCCTTTAGAAGACGAGGCAATCAATGAAACCGATGATATCGTGAGTCAAGAACGCCAAACGCGTCAACAAGCGTTTCAAGAAAGTTATTTACGTACCACGTTAAGCTTTGAAAAAATCCGCAGAGAAAATAATAATAAAAAACAAGATGATAGCGAAAATCTAGCCGCGCAAGAACAACGGGTACAGGCACAAATTGCCACCCTTGAAACCAAAATCAGCAGTAACCGCCAATTACTAGCCAAAAAATCTGCGGTCAAAACTATCAGCAGTAACTCCACCACCACGGGTGAAGCCGCGCGCTATATCGAGAATTTTCGCCAACAAGCCTATCATATTGGCAACCAGCAATATCCCCAAGAAGCCCGCGCCAAAGGCATCAAAGGCGATGTCATGCTGATGGTGATTATCGAGCCTAACGGGCAAGTCAAATCTATCAAAGTGTTACAGTCATCAGGCGCTACCATCTTGGATGAAGCAGCAAAAAATTCGGTGCGTAAAGCCGCGCCATTTGGTAAGTTCTCAAAGCAAATGCAAGATTATTTGGAGCTGCGCATTATCCGTACTTGGCGATTTGGTGATACCTTAACCGTTGATGACCAAAACCCCGCAATTTAACTTTTCACTAACTATGCTAAAGGCTGTCCTATGTCAACCGTACTACACAAAGAATTGGCGCTATTTGACCTCGATAACACCCTCATTGATACCGATAGTGACTATATGTGGGGCGAGTTTTTGGTCAAACATCATCTGGTAGAAGAATCGCTGTATCGTGCTAAAAATCGGGAGTTTTATGAGCACTATATCGCAGGGACGCTCGATGCGGTCGTCTATAATGAGTTTGTGGCAGGCTTTTTAAAACAGCATACTTTAGCCCAGTTACATGAATGGCGTGAACAATATTTGCAAGATGAAATCGCACCAAAAGTGCGTCCAAAAGCGGTTAACGCTATCCAATCACATTTACAAGCAGGGCACGATGTGGTGGTGATTTCTGCCACCAATGCCTTTGTGGTCAAAGCGATTGCTAACAAATTATTTTTGGTAGAGGAAGATAATATTTTAGCCACTGAGCTTGAAGTCACCGAGCAGGGGTACACGGGTAAGGTCGCAGGACAGCCAAACTTTAAAGAAGGCAAAATCATTCATTTAAAAAATTGGATTGCTCAAAAAAACGCACAAGGTATTACTTATACCAAAACTTATGCCTATTCGGATTCAAAAAATGATTTGCCGCTATTAGAATGGGCGGATGTAGCGATTGCGGTATGCCCCGATGATACCCTACACGCGCATGCCTTAGCGCATCATTGGGCAGTGGAAGATTGGTCGATGAAAGCACAGGCGTAGTAGGCAACAGCTAAGATGAATGGCGACAGCTAAGATGAATTCAGTGACAGATTCAGGTATAATGGCGCATTTTTCATAGTAACACGTTAAGGTAACCTCGCATGGAAATCAACCCGTATTTAGAGCATATCAAAGACTTAACTGACCGTGGCAACCAGCTTCGGGGGTATCTTTGACATCGAAGCCAAGCAAGAGCGTTTGGAAGAAGTCAATTTAGAGCTTGAAAACCCAGAATTGTGGAACGACCCAGAGCGTGCCACCAAAATCAGTAAAGAAAAATCGCAGCTTGATAATGTCATTGGCGTGATTACCGCTTTAGACGACAAGTTGGAAGACGCCAAAGCCATGATTGACTTAGCGGTGGAAGCCGATGATGCAACGCTATTGGCAGACGTACAAGCGGAACTCGATGAGGCCGAAGCCAAAGTCGCAGATTTAGAATTTAAACGTATGTTTAGCGGTGAGATGGATGGCAACAACTGCTATGTTGATATCCAGTCAGGCTCAGGCGGTACCGAAGCCCAAGACTGGGCAGAGATGCTGCTGCGGATGTATTTACGTTGGTGTGAATCACATGGCTTTAAAGCCGAAATCATGGAACTATCAGCAGGTGGTGTCGCAGGGATTAAAAGCGCATCGATTCATGTCAAAGGTGACTATGCGTTTGGCTGGTTACGTACCGAAATCGGCGTGCATCGTTTGGTAAGAAAATCACCGTTTGATAGCAACAACGGTCGCCACACGTCGTTTGCGGCGGTGTTTGTATCGCCTGAGATTGATGATAATATCGAGATTGATATCAATCCTGCCGATTTACGCATCGATACTTATCGCTCAAGCGGTGCAGGCGGTCAGCACGTTAATACCACCGACTCTGCGGTACGTATCACCCACCAACCGACAGGCATTGTGGTGGCGTGTCAAAATGAACGTAGCCAACATGCCAACAAAGACACGGCAATGAAAATGCTACGCGCCAAACTGTACGAGCGTGAAATGATGCAGCGTATGGAAAAGCAACAAGCGCTAGAAGAAACCAAATCGGATATCGGTTGGGGTAGTCAAATTCGCTCGTATGTGCTCGATGACTCGCGGATTAAGGACTTACGAACAGGGGTGGAAACTTCCAATACCCAAGCGGTGCTAGATGGCGACCTTGATAAATTTATCGAAGCGAGCCTAAAAGCAGGGCTTTGATTTAACTGCATTGGCCACAATAACCCATTGCTAATTTATCCGCACTTGCTAAAATTAGAGGGTCAATTTTTTAGTTGACGCGCTTTTTTTTCATAAGGATTTGATATGCTGTACCAATGGCAAGACAAAAAACCCACTTATCAGGCACCCTTCACAGGCTGGGTCGCAGACTCCGCTGAAGTCATAGGCGATGTGCATTTAGCTGATAACGTCAGTGTGTGGTTTGGCGCGGTGATACGCGCGGACAATGCGCCGATTTATTTGGGCAAAAATAGTAATGTGCAAGAAAACAGTGTGATACACACCGATGAAGGTATCGCCGTCACCATTGGCGAAGGCGTGACGATTGGGCATTTGGCGATGCTACACGGCTGCACCGTTGGTGATAATAGCTTGATTGGTATCGGTGCGATTGTGCTCAATAATGCCCAAATCGGCAAAAACTGCATCATCGGTGCCAATGCGCTTGTCACCGAAAATATGCAAATCCCAGATAATTCCATCGTGATGGGAAGCCCAGCTAAAGTGGTCAAAATGTTACCAAAAGAGCGCGAAGTGATGCTTCAACAATCAGCTTTACATTATGTTGATAAAGCCCATGCTTTTAAAGCAGGGCTTAAACCCATAGCGATTGAGTATTAAGTTTTTTGCGTATTAAGTTGTTATAAAGTAATTCAAAAAAAATTTGACTAAAAAAAGGATAGTCAGTTTACTATCCTTTTTTTATGCAATACATGATTAAGCAATACGTTGTCTTAACGCTGTAGCACGTTCTACCAACGCCGTGTTGTTGCTGTCTTTGATTTCATCAAGCAAGCGTTTGGCACTGTCATATTCCCCTAAATTCACATACTGTTCTGCCAAATCTACGTTTAGCGTATCCGTGTCGATATCCTTAATGACATCGAGTATCTCTGATAAATCTTCAACAACTGGCGCAGTTGTTAGGCTTGCCTTATCTGCAATCGATGTCGTTTCAGGACTAGCGATTGGGGTCGTAGTTGTTTGTGTATTTGCTGGAGTAGCTGCCTGAGTAGTTGAGTCATCAAAAGACAAATCAAACATGTCATCTGAGATGAGTAGCGAATCAGATGGTTTAGGGGCGTTGACTTCTGCCAAGTCAACGACAGGCTCAGCGACCGATGGGGTAGCAGGCTTGGCTAGTGAAGCCGCTTCTGCTTGGCGTAGTAATTCATCATCCAAAGCAAACGATGCAATATCTGTGGCTTCATCACTGGCAACCGGTACAGAAGTCACCGCATCAGAAGTTAGATTGCTAGATGATTTAATATCTGACGTGTCAAAGCTTAAGGCTGCTTCTGTAGTAGCGTCATTGGTTGGAGTAACCGTAACCGCTGGCTCAGCGTTCAACTCAAAGTCAAAATCAAAATCATCTGCGATGTTGTTGTCAGCGCTCGGTGCAGCCGTTGGGGTCGTTAGCATTGGCGCTGTAGCCGTAGCGGCAGGTGTTGATTGCGTCTCTGGTAAACTAAAGTCAAAGTCAAAACCGCTGTCGCTAATAGCATTGTTATTGTTATTGACGTTACTTGCTGACGCGGTTGTAACAGGTTCATCTATCGGCGCAAAAATTTCGGTAGGTGATTCTAGGGCAGGGGCAGCGACAGTCGCAGCGGTCGCGGGCTCTTTGCTAGGTGGATCAAAATCAAAATCGTCAAAAGTGAACTCATTTGATTGTGATTGCGCCGCTGTAGTTTCAGTGGTAGGCTCAGTTGCAGTGGGGAGAGGGGCTATTTTGGTTTCAGGTACATCGAGTGCAAAGTCAAAATCTAACTCGTTATCGGCTTTGCTGCTAATACCATCAACTGGGTTTGCTGGCTGTGCCACTTGAGTGACGGTCGGCCTGACAACATGTAAGGTGCTGTTGATGGCTGGTTTATCACTGTCTTGTTTAAAGCCTGGCAAATCAAAATCAAGTCCATCTGAGTCAACAGCTTCAGCGGTATGGGTCATCGCTGCGCTGCGTGCAGTTATCGATTGTTCTTCATCTACCAGCGTTTTTAGGTTATTGGCTTGGGCGTTGAGATTGAGGGTTTGAGCAGCCTGCAAAGTCGATTGCGGCAGGTTAGGCGCAGCATAGGGGCTTGGTTGCTGTGATTGACGTTGCAGTTCTAGTTCGCGTTGCTGTTCAGCCAAGGTTTTTGGACGTTTGACTTGGGTCTGAGTATCAACCGTTGTCTGGCTCTTACCTTTTTTCATCAAGAAAACGCCAGCAACAATTACCAAAATCACCACTGCTGCGATACCTATCATTATCGGATCCATCTTTCACCTCATCGTTACGGTAGATAGTGATCATTAGGGCATAGCAAGATATAAGCTACCGCTTTATGCGACTAATGAATCACCACAAATTTGTTGTACGGTATGAAATGACACAGCACACAGGCAATATCATCCACGCGCTGTATTATTTTTTGTTTAACTCTTTTAAGCGTTTTTCTAATTGGGCAAGCTTGGTGTTTTGTATTTTCAAGCGATTTTCAGCGCCCACTAAGTCTTGATTGAGTTTGTTAACTTTAGTGGCTTGCTGGGCAGTGGCTTGGCGTTTTTGCTGCACTTGAGCCGCCACTTGGGATGACATCCCTTTGCCCACCTTGTTGTTGCTACGCTGACCTTGTACTGAACCATTGGTATGATTAGGTGCGATGATGGTCATTTCAGATTTTTTAGTCGCTGCGTATGGCCGCGGTGTTTTTTGTGCTTTAAGTGTCTTTTTTGTCGTTTTTAGGGTGGTTGGTTGCTTAGCAGCAGATTTTTTGCTCGGGACGCGTTTTTTGTTTTGACGATATTGTTGTCGCGCTTTATTGGCTGATTTTATCCCAATTTGTGAAGGGACTACTTTGTATTTTGGGATTTGTAATTGGGTATTGGCGACAAGTTTGGTTGGGTCATTATCTGGGAACGCGGTCGGGTTGGCTGCCATGATATCTGCCATCACTTGATCGACATCTTTGCGGTTTGCCGCTGCGATGTTACTGGCGATGGTCCAAAGGTTGTCATTGCGCTGTAGTGTATAAGTGGTTGTCTCGCCAATGATTTGCGGGTTTTTGGCGCTATACTTAAATTTGGATTTGTCTAAAGGTTGATTGCCATAATTAGCTGCTGGGCTTGGCAATTGATTATCTGCGGCGTTTGTTTGGATGGGGTTTTGCGTTTGTGGCATGGCTTGCGTATAGACAGCGCCATTTGGCTGAACAGATCGAACCGTTCGCGTCTCTTGAATACGCAGGTAGTCACTGTTTTCGCTAGCTTGCGTCATTGGGGCGGCGCCAGCGGGCATACCAGTTGTAGGTAAATTAGGCAGCTGGTTGATGGTGGTTGATGGCAAGGTTATCGGCTGCATGGGCATAGGGTCGGGCGACATAACAGGCAACTGCACAGGATTGGCCGAACCTATGACGATGTTTTGCGCAGGTGATTGCAAAGCCGTGGTATTGGCTTGCGTGGTGATTTTTTGTGCGCTGTCGATGGGCATCAACAAGGTTTTTGGCAGCGTTTTGGTCACGCCATTTTCCGTGATATTGAGCACCACATCGGTAAATGGGGCATTAATCGCACGTTTGGTGGTCAATACAATCTGACCGCCATTGCTACTGGTTGGGACAAATTTGATTTGAATATCGGCATCTTTTGACAAGCCTAGCTGGCGATACACATCAGCTTGGGCGACTGTGACAGAAAAAGTTCTTGGATTGACATCACTGACATTAATACTGGCGTTTAAAGGTTGGTTTTGTTGGGTTTGTACATAAGTATCGCCAATATTGACGGCATAAGCGACAATGGGAAGCGATAAGGGAAAACCCAATACCAAGTGTACAGAGTATTTTTGCCAAGACATAAAAAATCCTTGCTGAAGGTATCATAGCCTAGTTAGGGGTGTTAAAAAATGCCTACTTGTGTGGTCGCATGGTAGTCAATATACCGACAGGCAATATTCAAACATCAAATTAATCGATAGTCCAACAACTTGACAAAAGTTTCAGTCAAATTATCTGCTCAACTTTACACTTTTTGTCCAAAACTCTCAATAGTCTGACTCGCTTATTATTGGCATAAAGCCCGCTGTTGATAGCAATTTGAGCGTGGATTGATGCTTGGATAATGACGCTGTACTATCAATACCCTGACAATACCCTGATAACGGCAATCCCTGTTTACTGGTCATGGCGTTTTTTAGGGGTAAATAACGGATTAACACTATCAGGTTTATCTACTCAGGCATAAAAAAACACGCCCTAATCAGCGTGTTTTTTTATAAAACCTTGGCTTTATAATTGATTGCGGATAATCGCAAGTGTGCGGCGTAGTGGCTCTGCCGCGCCCCATAACAACTGATCGCCCACAGTAAAGGCGGATAAATATTCGCCACCTAGATTCATCTTACGAAGACGACCTACGGCAACTTTAAGGGTGCCAGTGACCGCGACTGGGGTTAAACGCTCAACGCTTGCTGCTTTGTCATTTTCTACCACATCTAGCCACTCATTGCCACTGTTACGAAGCGCAGCTTCAATTTCTTCTAGAGGGATGTCTTTTTTTAGTTTGATGGTCAAGCCTTGTGAGTGACAACGCATGGCACCGATACGCACGCAGATACCATCAATCGGCACAATGTTGGCATTAGTCTTGTCTGCATCATTGCCTAAGATTTTGTTGGTTTCAACACAGCCTTTCCATTCTTCTTTTGATTGCCCGTTTTCTAGCTGCACATCAATGTAAGGAATTAAGCTACCAGCAAGCGGCGCACCAAAGTATTGTTTTGGGAACTCGCTGCTACGTTGTAATTCGGCTACTTTACGGTCAATCTCTAAAATTGCGCCTGCCGGGTTATTGAGTTCGTCTGCGACGCCATCATGGATGTAGCCCATGCCTTTGATAAGCTCACGCATGTTGTTGGCGCCCGCACCACTTGCCGCTTGGTAAGTCATCGCAGATACCCATTCAACCCAATCACGTTTGAACAGCTCGCCAATCGCCATCAACATCAAAGATACCGTACAGTTACCACCGATAAAGTCTTTTTGACCATTTTTGATAGCGTCGTCAATGACATTGCGGTTGACTGGGTCTAGGACGATGATGCTATTGTCAGTCATACGTAGGGTGCTTGCTGCATCAATCCAGTAACCTGTCCAGCCTTTATCACGTAGCGGTTGATGGACTTCTTTAGTATAGTCACCGCCTTGACAAGTAATAATGGCATCACAAGCCGCTAAAGCCGCTAAGTCATGCGCATCTTCAAGCTTGCTAGGGGCAATGCCATTTGGGGTAGGGGCATCGCCACCGGCATTACTGGTAGAGAAAAACACGGGGGTAATCCCTTCAAAGTCGTTTTCATCTATCATACGTTGCATTAATACCGAACCGACCATTCCACGCCATCCGACCAAACCTACGCGTAGCTGACTCATGATAACCCTTCCTTACTGTAAACAAAATAAAATAAATAGTGCAGAAAATCCACATTGATTTTTCAATTAGTAACCTGTTACCTTGCCTGTATTTGTAAGGTTTTGCAAGTGAATTTTTTTTTACATGGGGCATCTATTTGGCTATAGATGGTAGGCTGATAGCGATGTCACGGTGAAAAATAGCGTTTGGCAACACAACTGCAATTTATCAGCCGTATTTTTGCGGCTACTATATCGCCATACTAATGATCACAAGATAATGATAACAAGCTAATATTGACCAACGTGAACCGCAATATAACATGAAAGGATAGACAATGACGCTGTTGTTACAGTTGCTAGCAGGTTTTGTGGTTTTTGCAACTTTTTGGGCAACCATCCCTAGGTTTGAATGGTGGTTTAGGGTTGCTGATTTTCCCAGAAATCAATTGATTTTTTTGGGGTTGGTGGCGCTCATTGGCTTACTTTGGCTGGGCGCTTTTGACAGTCGTTGGCAGATGGGATTGATTTTACTGCTGCTTATTGCGCTGGCTATGCAAGCGTACATGGTGTTGCCTTATACGTTTTTGTGGAAGAAACAAGTGCAAACGGCAAAGCCAAAATCACGCGATTATCAAGTGAAATTGTTGGTTGCCAATGTGTTGACGACCAATCCAAATAAACAAGCTTTGATTGACCTTATCCATACCCATCAACCCGATATTGTATTGACGCTCGAAACTGACCAAGTGTGGCAAGACGCTTTAAGCCCAATCGAAGCTGACTATCCATTTAACGTCAAAGTGCCACTCGATAACTTATATGGTATGCATTTGTACTCAAAGCTTGAGCTTATCAATCCCCAAGTAAAATATCTGGTGGTTGATGATATCCCATCGATTCATACCCAAGTTCGCCTAGCCATGGGAAAGGTTGTTTGGCTATACTGCTTGCACCCCATGCCACCGAGTCCAACCGAAGCCGATAAATCGGTGACACGGGATGCTGAGCTGTTAATGGTAGGCAAACACATCAACGCCAACGACTTGACGGTGATTGTTGCAGGCGATCTCAACGATGTGGCTTGGTCGCATACCACACGCATGTTCCAGCGTATCTCAGGGCTACTAGACCCTCGCATTGGGCGAAAATTCATCAATACCTTTCATGCCAGTTACCCATTTTTGCGCTGGGCGCTTGACCATGTTTTTCACAGCAATCACTTCACGCTGGTATCGATGGCGCGTATGCCGAACATTGGCTCCGACCATTTTCCCGTGCTCACTACTTTACAATATGAGCCTGAAGTCATGGATGAGCAGCCTGAACCTTTGCCAAGCATCGCCGATCACCAAGAGGCGAAAGAAACCATCAAAGAAGGGGTCAAAGAAGGCGAAAAACTATCGGAAGCTCAGACTGATAGCGCTAATGATGCTAGCAAATTATTGAAAGGCGCATTAGAAAGCTAGCAGCGGGCAAGCTAAAACGCCATGTAAGCATTTGCTTACAACAGATTCCGCCTTTTGCGGCTAGTAACCAACCGTGCAACAACCTACAATGAACTCATCAACACAAGGATGATACCAAGGAATGGTAGTGTTGAGACGCTCAGGATGAGTAATATCATGGAAAGCCAATAATAATAACATAGTTGACATGAAGTGCCCTAAAACCCAAGTCTATTGCCCTAAGACTTGGGTTTTATCTTTTTTGGTACTTATCAATCATAATCTAGCCTAATTTAGCATAGTCTAGCTACCTTGTTTTTTGCTTGTTTTGACTACTTAAATGCAAATTCTGCAAGGCTTATGGCAGATTTATTTTCACGGGCAGCAAATAGTCGCTGTCAATAGTCCTAGTCACCAAATATTAGCCACCAAATAATAGCCACCAAGTAATAGTCACCAAATAGTCGAAGTTTTTTAAAATAATCTTTGCTAAAATATCCGCACTTTTTAATCAAAGCTGACGGACAATGACGATGAACCAGTCTGAAATTCTTGAAGACTCACCTAAACAAGCCCCTAATAAATTTGCCCATCCCAACAATGATAGCCAATTTTTGATTGCGCCTTCGATTTTGTCGGCAGATTTTGCCCGTCTGGGCGAGGAGGTCGAGAAGGTTATCGCCGCAGGTGCGGACGTGGTGCATTTTGACGTGATGGACAATCATTATGTCCCAAATTTGACCTTTGGTAGCATGATTTGTCAGGCGCTGCGTGATTATGGGGTAACTGCGCCGATAGATGTGCATTTGATGGTGTCACCGGTTGATAGTATGATTGAGCAGTTCTTAAAAGCGGGCGCTAGCATCATTACCTTTCACCCAGAAGCCACGCAACATGTCGATCGCTCGTTACAACTCATTAAAGATGGGGGTGCTGACTGTGGATTGGTGCTGAATCCTGCCACGCCGCTACACTATCTAGACTATGTGATGGATAAAGTTGACCAGATTTTATTGATGAGTGTTAACCCAGGGTTTGGTGGGCAAGCATTTATTGATGGTACCCTCAAAAAAATTGAAGCGGTGCGCGAAATGATTAGGCTATCGGGTCGCAATATTCGTCTTGAAGTCGATGGCGGTATCAAAGCCAGTAATATTCGTGCGGTTGCCGAAGCAGGGGCTGATATGTTTGTCGCAGGTTCAGCGATATTTAATCAACCTGATTATCGCCAAGCGATTGACGCGATGCGTGCCGAACTGGCTTTGGTCGGTCGCTTGCCAGCGTAAATGCTACACAAGCAATGATACACAAGGAAATTGGTATGGACGTTCAATCCCCGTCTTTAGTACCCAAAGGTCTGACAATTGGACTGGCAATATTTGCGGTGTTGCTAGGGTTGGCAGGTTTTGGGTTTAGGTTGATGTTTGGCGATAGTTTATCATCAATGCTGCCCTCACTGGTGAGTACCATTGCGATTTTTTGGCTCGGTATTCCACTGGCTTTTGTCGTGGGCTCAAAGGTGTTAAATCGCTACTCAGGGCGTGCACCGATTCAAAATCGCAATGCATTAACCTTGGGTTTGTTATTTAGCTGTGTGGCGATGCTATGGATGATGGCAGCATATTCGTAGCGGCTCGTTCGGTGAGTCGGCACCCCAAGACATTAACGCTACAAATTGCCGCTAAAAATTGATGCTACACATAACACCAATCCTCAGTAATTATTTAGGAATTTATTGAATGGCATTGCCACATTATACTAAGCAAGAATTATCGATTTATCCCAGCAATCTTCCAAAAGGCTTAATCAACACACTGATAGTTGCCTGTTTGTTGTTAGGGTTGGCGGCTTTACGCAGTAGCAAGGGAATGCAAGGCTGGCTCAATGTCATCGAAAATTGGGTGTTTATGCTATTGTGGATTCCGCTTGCCGTCACCCTTTGCGCATTACCTTTTAAGTTACGGGATGACAGTTTTGAGCTTAAATTGGCGTATTATCTCGGCATGTTTGTGGCATTCTTATTTGAAATCAATAAACTTCGCTATTGGCATACCATGTAAACATGACGATTTAGGGTAAGTAATAGCTAAAAGTTTTGCGCAATACTTTTTTTGACCGATGAATTTTTAGGCTTAGCCAACGCTAACATGCTTGAATTTTTAAACAGTTGCAATCATAGTAATGCTATATTTGCTTTTTATAGGCAGGCTGTTATTGATAAACAAGCTGTTAGGGCGTATAGATGAATATTTTGCTCGGTATATTGTTGACTGTATTGATAAGCTTTTTGGCGTATCGATGGATAAGGCTGGCTTGGTATAAACTGCATGACATGGCAGGTATTGAGGTCGGTATGTCTCAATATTCTGTGCCGCCCACAGCATCGCCGGCAAAACCAGAAACCATGCGCTTGGCGTACCAATCAAACCTGCCAATTCCCAATACCTTCGGTAGTGATAGCCGTTTTAACTTAATGCCACGTGCTAGCAAAAATGCAAGCAATAAAAAATGGTTCAAAGCAAAAACTCAACAACTGCGATTATCTTCACCTTCGATTTTGGGTATTGATGGCGCGTCAATTGAACGTATGCCAACAGCTGCCGTAATGCTGCTTGATACCATCCATGACAAACTCATTCGTTATCAGGCGTGGCAACGCGACCAAAGCCAGTCAGCCAATCAACCAGACCACCCGCAAACCCAATGGTTGACTGAAAATAAGTTTGTGGTCAACCGCTTGATTGAGCAGACGATTCCCGAAGCTGTACACCAGTATGACCAAATTGCCAAATATCATCCCAGTCAGCTCAATCAAAAAATTCAGGGGGAGATGACCGCAGGCGAGATGCTCATTGAGGTATTGGCTCGGGTCAATCTGCAATTAGATGAATTGCTCAATGAGATGTTTCATGAAGTCAGCCAGCAATTTGCGTCAACTTATCGCTATGTCAAAAATCGCACGTAGTTGATGGTAGATTAACATTGGTACATTAAAATGAAAAAAGCGTATCAATTTGATACGCTTTTTTTGTAAGTTGCTTTTTTGTAAGTTTTATAGCGGTTAGCTACTTCTTTTTTCTTTATCGCGGCGTAAGTGATGACCGCCGCGGCGCGCTTTTAGCGGTTTTTTCTCAAAGCGTTCTTGGCGGCGTTTGGCAATGCCGTAAAGCCCTGTGCCTTGGCGCGGACGAATGTTGACAAGACCTGCTAAGGTGTCAATCTCACGGCGATCTAGTTCAAGATAACGACCCGTGCGAAGCTCCCTTGGGAGACTGACAGAGCCGTAACGGATACGCAGTAATCGGCTTACTTTTAAGCCTTGCGATTCAAATAAGCGGCGTACTTCACGATTGCGACCTTCTTTGAGTTTGACTTGGTACCATTTATTGATACCTTCACCGCCTTTTTCAACGATGTCATCAAACTGTGCCATACCATCTTCTAGCATGACGCCTCGTTTGAGATTTAAGATAATCTCAGGGGTGACTTCGCCCATCACACGCACCGCATATTCGCGCTCTATTTCATTTGATGGGTGCATCAGACGGTGAGCCAGTTCACCATCATTGGTAAATAGCAATAAACCCGTTGAGTTGATGTCCAACCGACCCACCATTACCCAGCGGTCATGGTTCAGTGGTGGCAGGCGCTCAAACACCGTGGGACGACCTTCTGGGTCATGGGCTGAGCAAATTTCGCCTTCTGGCTTGTAATACATCAAGATACGGCGGCGTTTTTCGTTTTCTGCGGTATAGCGTAGCAAACGTCCATCGACTCGGATTTCATCGCCCTGTCCGACACGGTCGCCAATGGTAGCGACAGTGCCGTTAACACTGACGCGACCTTCGCGAATCACATCTTCCATTTGACGGCGCGAACCTAAGCCTAGACGGGCGAGGGCTTTTTGCAGTTTTTCGTCTTTCATTCAATAATCCTTTAATAGGTAGCAACATTTCACAATGTTGTGCTAGCATGAAACTTCATGCTTGTGCCTATTGTAGGACAAGCGATGGTTGAATGCTAGTATAAAGTCATGTGGCTAAATTTTAACCAGTATTTTAACCAAAAATTTAACATAAATAATGTCACATTGTAAAAATTATTTTACGTTATAATTATCGACATAAGTAAATCAATAACAACACAAGGAATAATAACAATGAAAGGGCAAATAGCCAATTTCTCGCCGCAACATGGTCAAGGTATCATCATGGCGGAGGACGGAAAAAATTACCCATTTACTAGCCAACAATGGCAACAAGCCACGGCACCGATGGCAGGACAACAAGTAGAATTTAGTGTCGATGCGCAGGGTTATGCAGTGGCAGTTGTCGGGGCTTATTTCTTTGGCGTTGATGATTCCCAATATCGCAGTCGGTGTTCGCTGTTTGCATGATGTTAATAAATCAGGTTGGTGGATGCTGATTGTCTTTATCAGCCGTTGCCGTAAAACCACCGCCTTTAGGCGGTGGATATAAGGCAACTTGTACACTATAACGCTTGCATAAATTTTGCTAAAATAATTTGCATGAAAACACTCAA